>TARA_R110002073_G_scaffold336589_1_pt1 | contig 88926 bp, 87 predicted proteins | sample TARA_R110002073 | Tara Oceans TARA_R110002073 (sample SAMEA4397174) | marine metagenome | biome: Polar Biome; feature: [DCM] deep chlorophyll maximum layer (ENVO:01000326); material: water (ENVO:00002006), including particulate matter (ENVO:01000060) such as... | depth 40 m
CAGGAAAACTTATAACGGGTTGGCCAGTTTTAGTTGACCACTACACGCCAACCTCTAAACTGCAAGGCATTCAAGCTGGCAGTGGCCTGTTAGCGGCTTTCGCTAGAGACCTTTCATTCGAGACTTTTGCATGCACATTCATATTTTGGGTATTTGCGGGACCTTTATGGGGTCGTTGGCGCAGTTGGCTCGGGATTTGGGCCATAAGGTGACTGGCTCGGATACCAATATCTATCCGCCTATGTCGGATCAGTTGATCGCGGCGGGCATCGAGATTATGCAGGGTTACGAGGCGGCGCATTTGCAGCCTGAGCCGGATCTGGTGGTGGTGGGCAACGCCATGAGTCGCGGTAATCCTGCGGTGGAATATGTGCTGGATCGCGGTCTGCGTTATACCTCGGGGCCGCAAATGCTGGCTGAGGTGATTCTGCCCGGTCGTTGGGTTATTGGTGTTGCGGGTACGCATGGCAAAACGACGACTACCAGCATGGTCGCGTGGTTGCTGGAAGCGGCGGGAATGAATCCCGGTTATCTGATTGGTGGTGTGCCGGGTAACTTTGCGACGTCTGCGCGGCTTGGCGACACGCCATTTTTTGCGGTGGAAGCGGATGAGTACGACACCGCGTTTTTTGATAAGCGTTCTAAGTTTGTGCATTACAAGCCGCGCACGGCGATTCTGAACAATCTCGAATTTGATCACGCGGATATCTTCCCCGATCTTGGCGCCATTCAAACCCAGTTCCATCATCTGGTCCGCACAATTCCCAGCAATGGCCGCATTATTTTACCGGCGCAAGAAGCGGCGCTGGAAGAAGTGCTGGCGCGAGGTTGCTGGAGTGAAGTGGAGCGTTTTGGCACGGGTGCGGAGATTGGCATAGAGCTGCTGCGCGATGACGGCAGTGAGTTTTCGATTAGCGAGAACGGTAGCAAGGTGGCGAGCGTAAAGTGGGGCATGACCGGTTTACACAGTGTGAATAATGGCGTTGCGGCGATGTTAGCGGCGCGTCATTGTGGTGTGCCGTTAGCGCAGGCGGCGGAATCGCTCGGTGACTTTATGGGCGTCAAACGTCGCATGGAGTTGATCGGTGAGGCGCGAGGGGTTCGTGTTTACGATGACTTTGCTCACCATCCCACGGCGATTGCGACCACGTTGCAAGGTTTACGCAAGAGCGTCGGCAGCGAAAAAATTATTGCCGTGATTGAGCCGCGTTCAAACACCATGCGCATGGGTGCGCACCGCGAGCGTTTGCCGGACAGTGTGGTAGATGCAGACGAAGTGATTTGGTATCAGCCAGAAGGCATGGATTGGTCGCTCGACGACATTGTGGCCGCGTCGCCGACGCCGTCGAAAACCATGGCGTCTGTCGATGAAATTGTTGCCAGTATTTGCGCGCGCGAAGACGCCGCGTTGAATGTAGTGATTATGAGCAATGGCGGATTTGGCGGAATTCATAAAAAGATGGTTGAGTCGCTGGGTTAATGCTCGGCACGGGTTCATGAAGTACGCGATGTGCGTTAAGGCGTGAGGTAAAACGCGCTCGCGCGACATACTCACTCGATATAGGAAAAGACACATGAATGTTTGGTCTGCAATTGTCGCGTCGTTACATTATCTCGCGATCATGGGAATGGCGGCGACGTTAGCGCTTGAAGTGATGACGTTAAAGGGCGCGGTGACTCAGGCGGCGATTACGCGTTTGGCGCGGGTCGATATGTTTTATGGCATTTCCGCGCTGTTGGTTTTGGCAACAGGGTTGGCTCGGGTGCTCTGGTTTGGGAAGGGCGCGGATTTTTACCTCCACAATGTATTGTTTCATATCAAACTGACGATCTTTTTGGCGGTGGCCTTGTGGTCGATTTTACCGACGGTGCGCTTTATTCGTTGGAATGCTGCCGCTAAGGCGTCCGGCTCTCTGCCGACGGCGGCGCAATTCAATAGCATGCGTAAAGTGGTTTTTTCTGAATTACATCTGCTGGCGTTGCTGCCGATATTGGCGGCCTTTATGGCGCGTGGTTTTGGATTTAGCGGGGGTTAGGTATGGCACAGACCGGAGTAGAACGCGCGGCTCGCGTCACCGTGGCATTTACCGGTGCCTCGGGTGCGCAATACGGCCTGCGTTTGCTGCAATGCCTGCTGGAAAAAGATTTTCACGTTTTTGTTGTGATCTCTAAAGCGGCGAGAATCGTTATCGGCACCGAAACGGATCTCAAGCTGCCGCCAGGCACTGGCGAAACAGAAAAAGCGCTGCGCAGTTATCTGGCTGTCGAAACAGGGCGTTTAACGGTCTGTGGTCTTGAGCAATGGACGGCCGCTATTGCCTCAGGTTCTGGTGCGCCGCATCAGATGGTGGTGTGTCCTTGCTCGACTGGCACGCTGTCTGCCATTGCCACGGGGGCGAGTAATAATCTTATTGAGCGTGCTGCCGATGTGGCCATTAAGGAAGGCCGAAAGCTTATTTTGGTGCCGCGTGAAGCGCCGTTCTCTGCCATTCATTTAGACAATATGCTGACGCTATCGCGTTTAGGCGTTGTGATCTTGCCTGCTAGTCCGGGCTTCTATCATAAGCCGCAGAGTGTGGCCGACATAGTGGATTTTATCGTGGCTCGCATTCTCGATCAGTTGGGTGTTGAGCACGTATTGGTGCAGCGCTGGGGCGAATGATAGGGCGGGTATCTATAGCGTTAGCGGTGACTTGCAGCGAATGCTGATACGCGCTGAGCGTTAGTTTGCGATTATTTCAATGTGTTCGGTTGTTTAAACATTTTAGAGCGTACATGGTGACAGAGGTTTTAACAGAATGAATATGGAAATTTGGGCGCCTGCTTTTGCATGGTTTTCAATCGGGCTGGGTATCTTTACCCTGATTTACCGGATGATTCATCCTACTTTTTTTCGCAAGCTAGCCATGATGCAAAAGGTGTTTGGTTCCGGTTGGGGTTACCTTTTGCACTTCGTTGCTTATACCGTTGTGCCATTGGTGATCGGCGCTAGCCTGATCTGGACGCGTCACCAAGCGGCGCTGCTTTCTGGATCAGGGCAGTAGTATTTCTATGGCCCGCCGCTAGCGTTATCGCGGTTGCTGCGGGCCATCTTACTAGAGCGATTACTGTTCGGGCTGTTTGGCCGGTTTGGTGCTCCACCAGATAAGCGCAATGAGTAGTACTTGTATGACGAGGCGTGCGGATAGCAGTGCCGGTGGTACATCGGCGAACTGTTCTGGATGCAGCCACATATGCACATTCGCGGGCGTGACGCACAGCGTAAGTAAGATTAGCCCGTAGCCCGCCCATTGCCGTAGTGCGGGAATAAATAAACCGATTGCGCCCAGTATCTCAAAAACGCCACTGACCATGACGGCCATATAAGCATAAGGGATATAGGGCGGCACGATATTGACGAAAAACGCCGTAAAGGCAAAATGGCCAATGCCGCCAAACATAAACCAGATAAAAACAAAGGCTATGCCTGCGAGCTTTAGTTTATTTTTTTGAGGTGTCATTTTTCCCTTCCTAATTTCTCTGCCGAGTGTTGTCTCTGCTTTCACAGTGATTCGCAAGCTCTCTAAGTATTGGGAGCCTTTTCGTGCTGGGGTAAATCATCTTGTACGGACCACCAATTTGCCTTGTCACCCATGTACATATGAAAAGCAGGGCGGGTGTCGAGCGGTTCGTTGATGAGCCCGGCGCGTATTCTCACAATGCTTGGCATGCTAGCACGTGCGCTGTAGATCGGTGAGCCACAGTTGAGACAAAAGATACGTTGCTTACCCGGTGAGGACTCAAAGCCTTTCAGCAGCGCTTGCCCACGAAGTATGGTGAAGGCACTCGCCGCAACGGGAATGTTGGTCACAAAGGGTGTTCCTTGCGCTTGCCGACACTCCTTGCAATGACATACCTGTATTGGCGCAAGTTCGCCGTCAATTTGAAACTGAACGCTGCGGCACAAACAATTTCCGGTGTACATACGGATCTCCGATGATGGCGTGGATGGTAGGCGTTTTATCATGTGTTGCCGCGAGGAATCTAGCATCGGTGCATGGTTTAGTGATTTATCGCCTTTGCGTGGTTCATTGGCTAGGTTCTTTCCCTCATTGGGGCGTGAGCAGCGGGATGAATACTCGGGGCATGTAGGTAGATGGTTTGTACGGACGCAGGTGGTGCGGCGAATATGGGGGAAGTGCTGAGAGAGGGTAAGGAATGCGCGGCTCAGATTAAGCTGCGAGCCGCGCAAGGGTGGGGCGAAATATGTTCAGCAAGTGAATGCTTAAACCTCTAAGGATGACTCAATGTTTTGTACGTTGCGTCGCGCTAAAGCCAAGTTTGCTTTGGCTTTATCCAGAACGATGTAAAGGAATAGGCCCTTTTGTTTAATCATCGGGCGAAGAATGTGATATTGAGTTTCTAGCGTGATTAGAATGTCTTCAATCTCCCCCTTAATGCCAAGGCTTTTCATGGTCTTCATTTTTGCTTTTACTACTTCGGAGTTTCCCGCAGCAGCTAACTCCATGTCCACACCGCCGCCTGCGGCGCCCAGAACCATACCCGAATTGCTGTCTACCAGTGAGACGCCGACAGCACCATCAATTTCCATTAGTTTAGCGAGATTTTCCGAGATATTAGCCACTTGACTCTCCTTGAGTACTTGTCGTTATGCTGTGCGTTATCGCACTGTTTATTTGCCGATAAAATCGGCAATTTTTTGGGAAAAATATCGAGCTTTAGCCACGTTTTCGCTGGCGCCCGTTGCAATACAAAGAACGCATTCGCGTTCTTCATAGGTGGTGCTAAAAAAGAAAATAAAGCCATCGGATGTTTCAAGGGTTGTGGTCATTAGCTTGTTGCCAGCCAGTTGTTTGGCCGCAGCGTTGCTTAATGAATGCAGTGAACTTGATATGGCAGCGATTTTTTCATTCTCTTGTTCGTTTGCACCGTTATCGCTGCTGTAAATGGAGAAGCCGTCTATGGTGGATAGCGCAACGACTTTTAGGTCGTTAAAGTTTTGCGATACCTGTGCTAGGAGTTTGTTTAGTTCTTCTTTCATGACGTGATCACCCGACATCGCCTAGTGCAATCAAAGACTGCATAATTAAAGTAGCGGATTGTTCTGAACGAGCATCCACGCGGTAAACCGGAAAGTTAAGATTCATGGCCATGATGACTTCGACGACGCGATGTCTAAAGGAGTCATCGTCAACGGAATCTGAATGACTGATGCCAATCACGCAGGGGGTTGTTCGGGTAACGTTGAAGTACTCAATTAGGTACGCCAGCTCGCTGAGAGATTCGTTGTCGTCATGCTTAACGAGAATGACAACGCCCCAAAGCCCATCCATGACGTGGTCCCAAATAAACGAAAAGCGCCGCTGTCCCGGCACACCGTAAAGTCCAAGCGAAATATCATCGCCAAGCGCAACATGGCCGTAATCAATACCGACTGTGGTCAGTTCTTTGCCGATATCAACGCTGGATTTAACGTCCGTGTTCACGGTATCGACACTGCTCAGCTGATTGATGATGGTTGTTTTGCCACAGCCCACAGAGCCGATAAACGCAATTTTCTTATGCATAAGTTAGCCAAAAAAACGAGTTTTTAGGCGGCTCAAAAAACCGTCCGATTTGGATTTCATTATTATTTGTGCGGATACTCCGGTCTCGGTAAGGACGCGGATATGGCCAGAAAGGCAGCCGGCGTTGATAAACGCATTGACGTCTTCTTCGCTGAAGCCATGCTGTTCCATTAGATTTTTATAGTTGCTCGGTTGCGCGCCCAAAATTGAACTCATCATCACGTGCTTAGAATTGAACGGTAGGGAGCCGTAATCAGGCCATGCGGTTTGTTCGAATGAGTATTCATCGCTTTTAAAGTTTTTCGCTAGGGTGAAAGATCCGTCACGCAATGCGAGCCGCCATAGCACGGAAGAAAGGCTGCCCTTCCATTTAGGCTCGGTGCTTAGTCCTATGCCATTTAGACATTCTGGAAGTGTTGCGTACTGCGAAAACGTTGCCGAGGACGTGCTGACTCTAGCTAAGGCGATGTCACCAATTTGCTGGTCTGCGAAAAGACGTGAGCTGGTGAAGTCACAAATCAGTAGGGCTTCGTCTGTTTGAATGGCAAGAGCGCCTTTATCTGGGGCGCTCATAGCATTGTAGAGCGTTTCGACAAATTCTGAGGTGTTGCTGGACTGGGTGCTTTTGTCTTGGCTGGAAAATAAGGAGGCAAAAAAGTTACGCAAAATCTTTGGGTTTATTTCTTCACCAATAATTTTTTTGGCGGACCGGCCTTTGATCTTGGCGTAATAGCAATGTTTGCTCGGCGAGTTGGAGCTGTCGGTATAGATATGAATGCCGGACTCTTTGTCGTCCGTGTATTGCAGGGCGAGGCGTTGTTGTTCGCGGCTGTCCTCTGTGCCCAAGATATTGATCATGGATTTGAGTAGGGCTAGATCGCGGCCTGCCAGAGAGCTGGAGATGCTAATAATGTGTTCCACAATAGCCTTCCTTAGTTTGTAGTGGCCTTCCTGGCGCTACGACACGGTGCTTAGCCATGATTGTTTTGGGCGGTTAAAAGTCTGCTTATCTACGCCCTGAGCGATGACCAACGTTCGTTCGTAACCTGCAATCAAGCTAGGACTATATGCGTATTTTTGCACTAGGTCATATAGCTTATTTTTACGGATGGGCAAAAGTGGGACGTAGGTCACAATTTGTCTCTGGCACTCGTATTGCGCTGGCGAGAGAGACGCGATTAATCGGTTATACACTCAATGCGCAGCGATGAAAACGGAGGCGTTTTGATATGAATCGCCGCAATTTGGCGGGTTTCAGGGCGACGGATGTTGCTAAAAAGCAGGGCTGGTGGGGAGATTTATAGGCTTTGCTTAGCGCGTTGCGGTTCGCTCGGAGGGCGCTTTTTTGTGCTAATCACGAGCGCAATGCCGCCCAGTATTGCGGTGGCAGTGACCGCTAGGCGGGCGGTAATCGGTTCGCCTAGAAGGATGACCGCGGCGACTGCGGCGATAACCGGGACGCTGAGTTGGACGGTGGCGGCACTGGTGGTTTTAAGGTTCGGCAACACCTGATACCAAATGGCATAGCCGACGCCAGAGGCGAGTGCGCCGGATAGCACTGCGTAGAAAATCCCTGGTCCGTCGAGCTGTAGTGTGTCGAGTGTCACGAGCACTAGCAGGGCGCTCAGGGGCGCAGCGCGTAAAAAGTTGGCGGCGGTAATACTGGTGGGATCGTCATCGTTTTGTGTGTCTGTTTTGCGGCCGCCGCGTAGGGTGTATACCGCCCATGCGACGCCGGCGCAGATCATTAGCGTCGCGGCGTGCCACGGCGGTGCGCTAAGGCCGGGCAATAGCAGCGCTACGAGGCCGCCCAGTGCAAGCGTAAGGCCGCCGAGTTGTCGAGTGCTTAGCCGCTCACCTTGATAAAGGCTGTAGCCAATCATTGCGCTCTGCACCGAGCCAAACAAAATTAGGGCGCCAGTTGCGGTGGTGAGGCCTTGATAGGCGAATGAAAAGCACGCGGCGTAGGCAAACAATGCCAGCGCGGATGTCCAGCTGCCTGCTAAAAAATGTTTAGGTTGATGTTTACTTTGCGGCTTGAGGTCGGCGCGGTCGAGGAGTCGTTTTCGTATCGCCAATATTAGGTAAAGCGCGGCGGCGCCGGATAGTAATCGAATGGCGGTAAAGCTACTGGCGTCGATGCTCGTGTGTTTAAGGGCGAGCCTGCATAGCACTGAGTTGCCTGCGAAAGCGAGCATGGCAAGACAGGTCAGTATGGTTGAGCGGGAGGTTGGCATAGCGTGGTGCATCACCATTGTGTTCGTCTGCGCAGCATGCGGCGTTTGCCATGGTACCTCAGGCGACGTCGAGATGTGGCGCTATTCGTTACCAAGATGACGGCGTGGAGCCGAGGTTTTAAAAAGTGACGCGAACGAATTGAGGTTAACTCGACCGCGCGACAAAAATAATTGAACTCGGCTTTTCGCCTTCGAGTGTCGGGCTGATCTCTTGTGTGATTGTGAGTTGGTTTTGATCAAACAAGGCGCGCCAGTCTTCGAGGGTGCGAAAATACCACGGTGCGGGGTCGGTGAACGCGTCACTAAAGCCGGCCCATGAGCCGCTGCGCCAACCTGATTGATAGGGCAGTTGCGCGTTACTGAGTGGATGCGGTGTTTGAATAACAATCTGACCTTTACGAGATAGTAAGCGGTGAAAGGTTACAAAAAGACCTTCAACGGATTCCTTGCCGAGCAGTGAAAAGTTGCACGTTACGGTGTCAAACTTATCGGATAACGCACCGGCGATAATCTGCTCGTAGGAAAGGTGCTGATAGGTTGGGGGGGTATCAATGGAATTATTGTTCGGCTGTTTGTAGAGGCGCGCGGCGTGAATGAGTTCAGCCACGGCATCGACGCCAACGGCGAGAATGCCACGTTGCGCGAGAGCGCGTGTTAACCAGCCTTCGCCGCAGCCAAGATCAAGCACGGTGGTCGGTTTGCTTGCGAGTACGGCGTCAATAATGGCCTGATTGGTGAGTAATTCTCTGCTCGCGATTTCGCCATCGCGAACGGCGCGAGTCCATGGCGAGACGTTTTTATGCCAGCACTCAACGATGCGTTTATCGGTTAAGTTTTTGTCCATAATTGGTTGCGGCCTCTCCTCACTCGCTCATTACATAGAGAAAAAATGTTGTTAGATCTGTGTTACTCCGCAGTGCTGTTACCGCTTGCGCGAATGAGGTCTGCATAAAACTGAATGGCTTCGACGTAGCTGTCAACGGAGATACGTTCGTTGCGGCCGTGAATTCGTGACAAGTCATCGATGTGTAAACGCATGGGCGAGAAGCGATAAATGCGATCGCTGAGCGAGCGATAATGACGAGAATCAGACGTGGCGACCATGAGGTAAGGGGCGACTAGAGCGTCAGGGAAATTATTTCGGATAGACTGAGTCAGCGCGTTAAAGGCCACGTTATCGAGCGACGAGTCGCTGGAACGTTTGCCGCTAATGTCGTGCAACGGTTCGATCGTAATGGCAGAGGCGTTATCGTCAAGATCGCTAATCGCGGCATGTAAATGGGCAAGCGCGGCTTCGGCACTGTCGCGAGGGTGTAGGCGTAAATTAATGACTACGCTGGCGGTTTCAGGCAGCACATTGTCTTTGCTGCCGGCGCTGAGCATGGTCGGTGCGATAGTCGTTCTGATCAATGCATTGCCGCCGTCAGAGCGTTCCAGTGAATGGATAATCAGTGGCGAGAATAGCCAGCGATTTGCAAACAGAAGTTTTTCCGGCCAACGCATGTCGGCGGCAAGCCAGTCAAACATTTGCTCCGCAGGGCCATCGATAGCGGCGGGAAATGGCGCTGCCTGAATACGTTGCAACACTTCAGCTAGGGTAAATATCGCCGTCTGTTTTGGTGGCATCGATGAGTGCCCGCCAGTGGCCGATGCGGTGATTTTGACAGACAAATATCCCTTTTCTTTGGTGCCAACCAAGGCGAGCGGTTGATCGATAGGAAAAGGCGCTTCGTGTAATACCAGGCCGCCTTCGTCTAAGACCATCCAAGGTTGAACCTTGGCGTCAGCGAGATATTGGCTGATTGCCGCGGCGCCTTGTTCGCCGCCGACTTCTTCGTCGTGTCCAAAGGCGAGAATAATCGAACGCTGGGGTGTATAGCCTTGCGCTAACAGCAGCGAAACAGATTCCATGATGGCAGCGACGCTACCTTTGTCGTCGAGCGCGCCGCGCCCCCAAATGTCGCCGTCTATTTGAGCGCCGGAGTAGGGCTGCTGCTGCCACGATTGTTGGTCTGCGGGCACCGTGTCCAAGTGGGCAAGCAAGAGTAGTGGTCGTAATGTTGGCTCGGTGCCGCGCCAGCCCAGTAGTTGGCTGTGTTCGTTTAACTGAACAAGCGATAGCTGTTGATAAACTGACGGCCAAGCCGTGCGCATGAGTGCGGTTTGCCGGCGAAAATGTTGCGCTGAGTCTTTGCTGGAGTCGGTCGGGATTTTCAGCATGTTAGCAAGTCGTGCGGCGGCCTGATCCCGCTTAACGGTGACGCGATTAATGTCTTCTGGTTCAGGCTGTTGTGAGGTAAGTCTAAGCGCTTGTATGGCTAATACTAACAAGAGAATGGAGAGGGCGACGGTGGCACGGCTTAGCCATTTCATGGGGTGCTTTCCTGTATCGGTTCTCTCTTCAGCCGCAGTGGCATATGAGGTATGTCACTGCGGCCGAGTATCAACGTCAGCGCTGCGTTGGTTTATGTTTGCTGAAGAGCGTTACTTAGTGAGCTGAATAACAACATCAATGCGTCGGTTTTTTGCTCGCCCTTCAGGCGTCTCGTTGTTGGCAATAGGGCGTGTTTCGCCGTAGCCAACGGAAGAGATTTTCGCGCTATCAAGTTCCATGTTATCGAGTAGGTGTTGCACGACGGCGGCGGCACGTTGCTCAGAAAGCGTTAAGTTGCTGGCATCGCTGCCGTAGGAGTCAGTGTGTCCTTCGATAGTGATTTTGTCGCTTTGCGAGAGACGGATGGCTTGCTGAACTTTGCTCAGCATGACGAGATGATTGGGCTTAAGCGTGGTCTTGTTGCTATCAAAATTCAGACCAATCATGCGAATAATCATATTTTTGTTTTGGCGAAAAATTTGTGCTTCTTCGGGGTCAAAAATATTCTCGATGTCGGCGAGTAAGGCCTTGAATCTGGCCTCCTCAGCGAGCTTGTCAGACTTGATGCCCAGTTGCGCCGAGAGGCTGGCGATTTCGAGTGCGCGCTCTTCGTTAAGCAATAAGCTTTGTGTTAGCTCGGAGGATTGGCGCAGGAGGGCGCGAATACTCTGGAGGATTTCTTCTTCGGTTTCGTCGTAGCCTTCATGCAGTGACGCGACGAGGTTTAGTTCGCCCGCGATGGCGGCGAGAGGCTTTTCATAGTTGGTGATAATATCTTCAACGGAGAAGTCTTTTTTCTTAACGCCAATTGCAAGCTTAGTAATTGTGATGGCGTGCTGAGCTTCGTTACGGGCGCGACGGGCTAGGTCACGAGGGTAGTCAGTGTCATAACGATTGTCAGTGAGTTCACGTTCGGCTTCGCCGAGAAGATGTTTGGCATCAATCAATGTTTTGTTCGCGTATTTATCGGCACGCAGTTCTTCGGCTTGCTTGATCAGATTGCGCGCGCCGCTCAGGTAATTTTCTTTGATCGCCAATAACTCTGAAGTTTGAAAGAGCGCGCTGACTTCCTCTGCAGATTCGCGGGCGCCTTTGATACTGCCGCTCTCCAAACGAACGGCCGCGTCGCGAAATTCCTCTTCTGCGGTTTGCCAGGCATCAGCAGCGTACTGTGCCGCGTTGGCAGACTGGGCATTGGTGCGTGCCACAATCACGGCGGCGAAGGGAACGGCTGCAATTTGTGCGGCTTCCGTTGCGCCACGCAGTGCAGATGTAGACTGAGCGAGGTCTTTGCGAATGTCATCGAGACCGCGATTTTGGTTAAAGCGTCGTTGCGCGCTTTTGTAATATTTGATGGCTTTCTCATAGCCTTCTGGCGCGAGAACGTTGACGTGTTTTGTCTCGGCGGTTTTGAACTCGCTTTCTAGGGTCGCAAATAATTGCCGCTGAATTGATTCGTCGGCCGCTGCAGCGTTAGACGATAGGCTGACAAAGAAAATGGCTAGCAAGGCGGTGAGCGAAAAGAGTGCAGAGAGTCGTTGAATCATGGCTGTAGTTCTCTTGTATTTATAGGTGCATGTATACGGACGGCGTATGTGTCACTCGCTTGGTTCGACCCATGTTATAGCACTGTCGGATGAATCAGGCTAATGGCCGGGCTTGAGTGTGCAGGGATGGGGCTGCGTGAATGGGGGGCGGGAATAGGCGTTTACGGCTCGCGACGGCAGGATGCGCTAGAGGGAGTGTGTAAGCAGCACCAAGGCGAGGCTTAGTAGGCCGGGCAGTGCTTGGACGTATAATATTTTTCGGCTGGCTGTTATGGCGCCGAATATACCGGCGGCAATAACGCAGGCGAGAAAGAATACCTTGAAGTCAAAACCGGCACTTCCCTGTATCAGGCCCCAGACCAGTCCTGCTGCGATAAAGCCGTTGTAAAGGCCTTGGTTTGCAGCGAGTACCTTGGTTTTTTCGGCGTCTTCTTTTTTCTGTCCAAATGCTCGTAATCCAGCGGGCTTATCCCATAAAAACATTTCAAGTACTAAGAAGTAGCCGTGTAAAAGGGCAACGAGGGCGACGCCGATATCTGCAATGATTGCCATGATCCGTTCCGGTTTAGAGGGCGGCGTTTTCGCTGGCCCGTTTAGGGGGGATTCTTATGGGCGCGGCGTGGAGAGCAGTAAAGCCGTGCTCTATTTGCTCACGCCGACGTTGACGCCTTGATGCTGTAGGTCTGCATGGTAAGAGCTTCTTACCATAGGCCCAGAGGCGATGCCGGTAAAGCCTAGTGCTTCGGCAACGCGTGCGTACTCTTGGAATTCATCGGGGTGGACGAATCGTTCAACCGGCGCATGGTGTTTGCTGGGTTGTAAATACTGGCCAATGGTCACGCGGTCGACGTCGTGGTCGCGCAGTTGCTTGAGCACATCAATGACTTCTTCGCGGGTTTCCCCAAGGCCTACCATAATGCCGGATTTCGTTGGCACGCTCGGGTTTTGGGCTTTAAAGGTTTTGAGTAGATTAAGTGAATGATCGAGGCGTGCACCGGGACGAATGCTTTTATACAGACGTGGTACGGTTTCGATATTGTGATTAAAGACGTCTGGTAATGCGCCGCCGAATATCTTCAGGGCGTCATCCATGCACAGCTTGAAATCAGGAACGAGAATTTCAATTTTTGTTTCGGGCGACATGTCGCGAACGGCTTTAATGCAGTCGGCAAAATGATTGGCGCCACCATCTTTAAGGTCGTCGCGATCTACGGAGGTAACAACTACATACTTTAAGGCGAGATCGGTAACGCTTTCGGCTAAGTGTTGAGGTTCTTCGGGGTCGAGTGGGTTGGGACGGCCAAAGCCGACGTCACAGAACGAGCAGCGACGGGTGCAGATGTCACCCATAATCATAAAGGTCGCGGTGCCGCCGCCAAAACATTCGGGCAAGTTAGGGCAAGCGGCTTCTTCGCATACTGTGTGCAGCTTTTGTTTGCGCAGCATTTTTTTGATGCGCTGAATTTCACCGTTGGCCGGTACACGCACGCGAATCCAATCAGGCTTACGTTGAACGCCGTTTTTTGAGAAGTCAGCTGTGGCAGGCGTCGCCGTGATTACGGCGTCGGACTCAGGCGCTTCGTTCTTTACCGGGATCATGCGCACCTTGTCGGCCCCTCGAAGCTTATCTCCGATGGCGACTTTACGGCGGGGCGTGCGGGTATCAGTCATAGTGTCAGTCTTGTGCCTGTTTCGTGTGCTCTGAATGGTTGGCGCTATCCTTCGCTAGATTGTACCAGTCGGGCAGCTGTTGCGCGTCAATAAGCTGGTCGAACCTAAACTGCTGCTGTAGTGCATCGAGCAAAGCGAGTTCGCATTGCTGACGATCAGCATTAAGGCCAAGCATGGCAAGGCTGGTGATCGGCTGACCGGCATAGCCGCACGGATTAATACGGCGAAAGTGCTCCATAATCATGTCTCGGTTGATCGACAGGCCGTGGTAGCTGCGGCCGTGGCGAATACGTAAGCCGAGTTGCGCAATTTTAGCGCCATCCACATACACGCCCGGTGCTGTCGGGTTGTTGGTGGCGCTAATGCCCAGTTCGCTGAGCATGTTGATGATGGCCTGTTCAATCCGTGAGACCAGTTCGCGGGTGCCGATGCCGAGGCGTTGAATGTCGATCATCAGGTAAATAACCGTTTGCCCTGGGCCGTGGTAGGTGACTTGACCGCCGCGATCACATTTCACCACGGGGATGTCGCCGGCGGCGAGCACGTGCTCGGGCTTGCCCGCCTGGCCAAGCGTAAAGACGGCCGGGTGTTCTAGCAGCCACAGCTCGTCGACGCTATCGGCGCCGCGCTGATCGGTAAAGGCTTTCATCGCTTCCCAGCATGGCAAGTAATCAACCTGCTCGAAGCGACGGATAAGGACGTTTGGCTGAACGTTTGGCATAGCCGCTATTGTGCGATAAATGATGCGGTAGGGGCCAGCGTACTGGGCACTTTGTTGCATTTGATCTGGCGGGGCGTTTATAGGGGCCTTCGCTTTGGTTTCATTGATAATGCTGTTGTTGTCGCGAGTCTAGAAAACAATTTTCACATGCGGGCTGTCATTCAGCGCGGCGTAAATCTTTTCGACCTGCTCTTTGTGATGAACCACAATCAATGCATTCACTGAAACGTAATTGCCTTTGCTGCTGGGCTTAATGGTGATGCTGGTCGAGTCAAATTCATCGAGGTGAAGGTTTAGAATCTCGATAACGGCTTGTTCTATTGGCGCATCTACTGCGCCCATGACTTTTAAGGTCATCTCGTGGGGGAAATCCCACAGGTGTTCGTTAACGTTCATGACTCACCACATAGGTTGCGTTTGTAGTCGACATACAGACGAGCGACGGATTTCCAGACGGGCCCCGGTTTGCCGTTGCTGACGGGTTTGCCATCAATCTTCACCACGGGAACGACTTCTTTAGTTGAACTCGATAGCCAAATTTCATCGGCGTGGTTTAATTCGGCTTCGCTAACGTTACGCTCTTCAATGGCGACGCCGTTGTCGCGACATAATTCGACGATAAGATCGCGGGTAATGCCGGGAAGAATAAAACAGCTCTTTGGCGGTGTTAAGACAACGCCGTCTTTAACAATAAAAAAGTTAGTAGCAGAGCCTTCGGTGGCGAAGCCGTCACGAATTAAAATGGCTTCTGCGCAGCCTTGCTGTACGGCGTGCTGACGCATCATCACGTTGGGCAGCAGTGCGATACTTTTAATGTCGCAGCGGCTCCAGCGAAAATCTTCCATGGTAATAACGCTAAGACCTTCGGCGGTATCCGGCGCGTCGGCCGCCGGCGCAGCGATAGGGCTGGTCATGGCAAAAATGGTTGGGCTTTGTGGTGCCGTGGGATAGGCATGATCGCGCTTGTCTGGCGCGCCACGGGTGACCTGTAAATAGACGGAAATATTGCCGCCGCCATTTTTGCTAATCAGTGTATCAAATAGCTCGCGCCATTCGTCTCGCGTGTGCGGATTAGTAAGCTGAATTTCGCTGAGCGAGCGTTCGAGACGTTCGAAGTGTTCGTCTAAGCGAAACAGTACGCTGCCGTAAGCGGGGATGACTTCGTAGATGCCATCGGCAAACAAAAAACCGCGATCAAGCGGCGAGATGCGTGCCTGCTCTAGCGGAAGGTATTCACCATTTAGATACGCTATGCCCATTCGTGCCTCGATCGGGAAACTGATATTGCGCTTATGTAGGCGGCCCCGCCGTCTACTTTAGACGGCGGGGCATGGCGCTTAAAATAAGTTGGAGAAGAAGCGCAGAATGTGATGCCAGGTGCGCTTGAAGAATCCGGCTTCATCAACATCGTTGAGTGCGATGAGCGGCTTTTCTAGCAATACTTCGCCATTCATGCGGATGACGGCTGTGCCCAGCACGTCGCCTTTCCGAATGGGCGCGGTGACGTCGGCGTTAACCGTCATCTCGGCTTTGAGTTGGTCATGACTGTCTCGCGGGATGGTCAGAATTAAATCTTCTGCTGGCCCTAAGCTGAGTTCGTTTTGTTGGCCAAGCCACACGCGGACTTGTGTGAGTGCATCGCCCTCACTGTAGGCCTTGTAGGTTTCGTAGAAACGAAAGCCGTAGGTAATCAGTTTCTGTGTTTCGCGGGCGCGCGCTTTTTCTGAGTCGGCTCCCATCACAACGGAAATCAGACGCATGTCGCCTTCGATTGCGGAAGAAACGAGGCAATAACCAGCGGCTTCGGTATGCCCTGTTTTTAGGCCATCAATGCGAGCGTCGCGCCATAGCATAAAGTTGCGGTTGTCTTGCGAGATGCCGTTATAGGTAAACGATTTTTTCGCGTACAAGCCGTAGTGTTCTGGAAAGTCGTTGATGATGTGACGGGCCAGAGTGGCAAGGTCGCGCGCGCTGGAATAGTGGTTGTCGGCTGGCCAGCCCGTGGCATTCATAAAGTGAGAGTCGTTCATGCCGAGCAGTGCAGCCTGTTGATTCATCATGTCGGCAAAAGCGCCTTCGCTGCCGGCAAGGTATTCGGCCATGGCGACAGAAGCATCGTTGCCAGACTGAATAATAATACCGTGTAATAAATCATCGACACTGACGTCGGTGCCTTCACGAATAAACATTCGTGAGCCGCCCATTTTCCATGCCTGCACACTCACCGGTACTTTGTCTTTTAGCGAGATATGGTTGCTATGCAGTTCGCTGGCGGCAATGTACGAGGTCATCATTTTGGTCAGGCTGGCGGGGGGTAGGCGCTCGTCGGCGTTATGCTCCACCAGTATTTGGCCGCTGTTGGCGTCCATCAAAAGGTAGCCTGTCGCTTCGATTTCAGGCGCTTTCGGAATCATGCTCGCGCTGGCGTTAAGTGCGACGAAGCACATCGATAGGGATACTAGTAGGGATGATTGTAAGGACAATCTGATTCTACGGGGGATCATGCTTCCTCTCACTGTCGGGCGCGGAGTTATTGCCGCGCGGTTGTTCGGGTGTTGCAAGTAGATGCCACTAAGATAGGCCGAGCGGGCTAAAGAAGGAGGATAGGACTGCACTTCGTGCGGTCAGGTTCCCTGTGCCTGCTCGATACTCTTACTCGACATTCGGGATCGACATTCTCGCTGGATGTTCTTATTCCAGCGCCGAGCCCGATAGTGTTGCAACGTATGGCTGCAGCATTCTAGCAGGCGGAGAATAATTTGCCTCTTTCTACAGCCTCTTCTGATCTATTTTGTTGCTGCTTAGGGCGCGGCGTTCACTGCGTCAAAACCGGCCTCGGCGAGGGACTGGCGGGCTGTGTCCCGTTCGTCCGTCGTCGTAAACGGCCCTAACCAAACGCGGTAAATCGGTGCGGTAGGGCGAATGACCACAGGCCACGGGAATTGTGAGCGGATGTTGGCAACGAGATTCTGTGCCGATTGGATTTGGCTAAAGGCGCCTAGTTGCAGGTACAGCTCGCTGCTAGAGGCCGCCGGAGGCGGGCTGTTGAGCGCGGCAGCGACGGATTGACCACTACCGTTGTCGGCGGCCACCGTAATGGCTTCTACGCGCACTCGCCCCGTACCTTGCTGATCGATGCCCAGCTTTACCGCAGCAGCCCAAGACAGATCGATCAGGCGCTCAGAATGGAATGGGCCGCGATCGTTAACGCGTACGATTGTGCTTTTGCCGTTATCTAGATTGGTCACTTTTGCCCATGTAGGCAGTGGCAGGGTTTTGTGCGCCGCAGACAGTTTATACATGTCGTAGGCTTCGCCGGACGACGTGCGATGGCCGTGGAATTTGCTGCCGTACCAAGAGGCAGTGCCGTCGGCAATATAATCGTTGGCGCTGTCCATCACGGTATAACTGACGCCGTAAACGCGATAAGGGCTGTGGTTGCCGTAACGGCTTTTCGGTTCGTAAATGGGCGCAGGGTTGGCCGTTTGCAATGCGCTTTGGCGATCGCTGGGGGCGGCGTCGTGTTTTTGGCTGTAGCGATCGCTGCCAGGCGCGCCGTTATCGCTGGTTGTTGAGGTGCCACCGCCGGCTGGCGCCGTTGGAGCACTTTGGCAGGCGCTCAGCGCGAGCAGATTGATTAAGCTGAAGAGCGCGATCCAGTATCTCATTTCGGTGCTTTTTCCGGATTAGAGGCGGACAGTTCCCGTGACAATTGATAGGCGGCCATGGCATACAGCACGCTGTGGTTGTAACGAGTGATCGTGTAGAAATTGTCGGTGACGAGCCAAAACTCGGCGCCCTTTTCGCCTTCCAGTTCGATTAAGGCGACGTTCATTTTTTTATCGGCGTCACCTTTGACACTAGCAAAACAATGCACGGTTTCGTCGCACGGTACGGGTACGATACCAGCCTTTTTCGCCTCTTTTAACGTCATGTCTGGTTTGCCTTTGTCGTTAATCAGGCTTTGATATTGATCGCCGCTCACGCGGGCGCGTGCCGCTACAGGTAAACCGGTGGTCCATTTATGCGCCTTAAAATAGCTGCCAACGCTGCCGATGGCATCGACGGGATTATTGACGAGGTCGGTGACACCGTCGTCGTCAAAGTCAACGGCGTAATGAATGTAGCTTGAAGGAATAAACTGCGGGAAGCCCATAGCGCCAGCATAAGAGCCGGTAATGGTAGCCGCGTCGATGTGGGCGCGCTGTTCCAAACGAAATAATTCTTTTAGCTGACCAAGAAAAAATTTGCTGCGCGGCGGATAGTCGAAGCCAAGTGTGGCGAGTGCGTCAATGACTTTATAGCCACCTTTGGTGCGGCCGTAACGGGTTTCAATGCCGAGAATGGCAAGAATCATATCGCGGTCGACGCCAAATGTTTGTTCTGAACGAGCCAGAGTGGCTTCTTGTTCTTGGCGGAATTCTACGCCTTGATCGATACGGCTTTGTTGAATAAAGATTTTACGATAGCGTTCCCAGTTTAACGTTTTCTCTGCTGGGCGTGCGATCGCTTCGAGAATTTTATCTTTACGTTCGGCACTGGCCATTAACGTTTCAAGGCGCTCGCGGTCTAGGCCTTCAGCAACCATTTCGTCAATCATGGCGCTCACGTCGCTGCGATTTTGATAATCCCCTGCGCGGGCAAAAGGACTCAGCAGGAGAGAAAGCGCCGCGGCGGTGGCAATGGCTAAGGCAGAAAGTGCTCTCAGGTTCGTCCCGAAAGTGTGCTGCAGTGTCATGGTCGATAAAGGAACAGGCTGACGATTCACTTCAACTCCTAGTTGCTACGCGTGCCGTTGCACACGTCTTGTTTAAAGGCTGCACTTTTTTGTGCGACGTACTGTCGAGCTTATTATCGTATTCATACTAATGACCGACGGGCGCTCATTGCGTTCCCTTTAATGCTCGTAGTAATGCTCGCTTGGCGGTTAATGGCCGCCAAGCAGTCGTCGGTGGGTTTGTATCGACATCAGAATACCGAAGCTGGCCATCAGCGTCACAATAGATGTGCCACCGTAACTGACCAGCGGTAAGGGTACGCCAACTACCGGCAATAAACCGGACACCATGCCAATATTGACGAACACATAGAAAAAAAACGTCAACGTAAGACTGGCGCCAAGTAGCTTGGCATAGGTGTCTTGCGCCTGGAGGCTGATCCAAAGTCCTCTGCCGACAATAAAGAGGTAAAGGCTGAGTAGCACGAGGATGCCGAGCAAGCCGAGTTCTTCTGCCAGCACCGCGAAAATAAAATCGGTGGAGGATTCGGGGAGAAAGTCGAGCCGCGACTGGGTGCCTTGCAGCCAGCCTTTGCCATCGAGCCCGCCGGACCCGATTGCTGTTTTCGATTGAATAATGTTCCAGCCGGTGCCAAGTGGATCGGCTTCAGGATTCAAGAAGGTGTCGACGCGGTTACGTTGATAGGGGTGTAAAACAAAGTTGTACATCAGTGGCGCAGCGATGGCAGTGATCAACACGGCGACGGCGATCAAGCGCCAGCTCAGCCCAGCCATAAAAAGTGCGAGTAGTCCTGCGGCGGCGATCATCAGTGCCGTGCCGAGGTCCGGTTGTTTGCCAATCAGCAATGCCGGAATGAGTGCAATGGTGAGAGCGATGCCGATATCTTTTAAGCGCGGCGGCAGTGTGCGTTCACGGAAGTACCAAGCCATCATTGCCGGTGCGGCAATTTTCATGATTTCGGATGGCTGAAAGCGTCCGATGCCGGGCAGGGATAGCCAGCGTTGTGCGCCTTTTGCTTCGGTGCCGACCAGCAGCACCAGTATTAACATGACTAGGCCGATGGCAAAGATGACCGGAGTCCAAAAGCGATAGGTGCGTGGCGGAATTTGTGCCATGACAAACATGGCGCCCAAGCCAGCAGTAAGGCGTACGACTTGTCGTGTCATGGTGTCAGTGTTTTCGCCTGCGGCGCTATACAGTACGAATAACCCGAAGCCCATTAATAAGAGCAGGCCGAGTAATAGTGGCGCGTCCAGATGCAAACGCCACGCGATGCCTTTTTGAAAAGCACCGCGTTGGTGGTTGGGAAGCTGGCGTAAATATTCCTGTTGCACTCAGTTCTCCTGCGCCGTGGCGGTTTTCGCGCGTGCGCATAGATCAGTTGTTACTCTCACGATTGACTGGCTGCTGTTGCGCTGCGCCGGAGCCAAGCAAATCGTTAAGGTTTATTTGTCGGTGGCCGTGTTTGTGCTTGGGGTGTGAGTAACGGCGGTATCTCGAGTTCGCCTTTTTCGTTTAGTAGCCAAGCATCCATTACCGCGCGAGCGACAGGCCCTGCCGTAGAGCCGCCGTGGCGGCCGTTTTCGACCAATACGGCAATCGCAATGGCTGGGTTATCTGCCGGAGCATAAGCAATAAATAACGCATGATCGAGTAAACGTTCGTGTAACTCGTCTTCATCGTATTCGTCATCTTGGGCGACAGAAAAGACCTGGGCGGTGCCGGTCTTTCCGGCAATACGGTATTTGCTGCTGTAGCCCACTGCGCGCGCAGTGCCGCGTGTGCCGTGAATCACATCTTCCATGGCTTGGTGCATGCGTTGCCAGTTTGACTGATCCTTCATGATGACATCCGTGCCGGGCATTCGCGCTTGGCTTTCTTGAGCGACCTTCGGCGTGAGGTGGGTGCCGTTGCTAGCAATGATGGCAGTGGAAAGCGCGAGCTGTAATGGTGTGGCGAGAACATAGCCTTGGCCGATGCTGACGTTAACGGTGTCGCCATGAAACCAGGGGGCGTTGCGCGCAGCGCGCTTCCAGTTGCGCGACGGCAAAATGCCGGTGGCTTCGCCAGGCATATCGATCGCAGTTGGTCGGCCTAAGCCAAATTGATCGAGAAATTGATGGTAGTTGTCGATGCCGAGCTTTACGCCCATGTCGTAAAAATACACGTCGCAGGATTGCACGACGGCAGTGTGCAAATCGACGATGCCGTGGCCGCCTTTTTTCCAGTCGCGGTAGGTGCGCTCTGTGTCGGGCAGTTTAAAAATACCGGGGTCGCGAATAGTGCGATTCCAGTTGGTGGCGCCATGTTCTAGTCCGGCGAGGCCGACCACCGGTTTGATGGTGGAGCCGGGAGGGTACTGCCCTTGTAGTGCCCGGTTAAACAGCGGCCGGTCGAGATCTTCGCGGTAACCAGAATAATCTTTGTGAGAAATGCCGGTGACAAATAAGTTTGGGTTAAAGCCGGGACGACTGACGAAAGCGAGGACGCCGCCATCGCGCGGGTCGATAGCAACCACCGCACCGCGTCGATCGCCGAGCGCTTTCCATGCAGCCTGTTGGGCTTTTAGGTCGAGATAAAGATGTAGATCTTGACCGGGTACAGGGCGCTTTTCTTCAACTACTTGCAATACGCGTCCCTGTGCATTGGTTTCAACTTTGCGATAACCGACGCTGCCATGTAGAGCGTCTTCGTATTGTCTTTCCATGCCGGTGCGGCCATAGAAGTGGGTGCTGGAGTAATTTGCGAGAGTGGCTTCGTCCATGCGTGCGAGGTCGGCCACGTTAATGCGATTCACATAGCCGATCACATGAGAAAAAAGTTCGTCATATTGGTAGTGGCGAATCGCTTCGGCGTTAATTCTGACGCCGGGGAGTTGGTGCAGTGCGGGCGCGACGGTGGCGAGTTCTTCGTCGTTCATTCTGCCGCGTAGTGGTACGGGCTCCCATGGGCGTCGGCGGCTGCGGACGATGTCGCGAAAGCGTTGTACATCATCATCGGCGAGGGGTACGAGCTTGCCCAGTGTGTCGAGTGTTGCCTCGATGTCGCGGACCTGTTCGGGTACCACGGTAAGTGAAAAGTCAGGGCGATTGTCGGCCAGCACGGTGCCGTTCCGGTCGAGGACTAGGCCGCGCGGAGGGGCCAGTGCTTGGGTTTGAATGCGGTTGGCCTCGGACAATAGCGCAAAGCGTTCGTACTGTGCCCATTGCAGCCAGATCATGCGTACGATCAAGATCATTACCATCGCGACAACAATAACGATGCCGGCAATCAAGCGATTCGAAAAAATTTGTCGTTCGCGATGATGATCTCGCAGGCGAATATTAGAACGCATTATTCCTCGCCGACGTGAAGGTGATTAGAGCACATAATGAATACAGCACACCGTTATCACAATATCTGTGTGAAGGCGCATGCACGACGTGCACGCTACTCCTTGTGGTGGAAAAGTCTGTGGTAAAAACGGCGGCTAACGTCGAGGTCATCGTTGCGGCTATGGCCAGAGTTAAGTTCGCCGTTAAGCGGCCTACCTTAGCAGCCAACGGTGTATCTGTTGAGTGATGATTTGGTTTGTGTGTTGTCTGCGCGGTAAGCGGGCGAGTGATTGGCATGGGCTAACGGTGGTACGGGTGGCCAGTCATTAATGTCCATGCGCGATAAACTTGTTCGGCGACAAGAATGCGCACGAGCGGATGTGGCAAGGTTAGATCGGACAATGACCAGCGTTCGTCGCAGCTTTTTGACAGTGCGGGGTCGAGCCCGTCGGGGCCGCCAACTAAGATCGCCATGTCTTGGCCTTGATCACGCAGGGTGGCGAGTTTATCGCTGAGGCCGTGGGTGTCGATGCGGCGACCGCCGACTTCTAAAGCGACGCGGAGAATGCCCGGGTATTTATCTAGGCGCTTTTGCAGTGCTTTCGCTTCGTCTGCGATGCACTGATGTGCGTCCCCTTTACCGCGTTTAGGCAATGGAATTTCTTCCAGCTCCAGACGCACATCGCCCGCCAAGCGGCGGGCATATTCTTCGTAGCCGGTGGTCACCCAGTCGGGCATACGGGTGCCAATAGCAAGCAGGCGTACGCGCAAGCGTTAGCTCTCCTTGCGGTCCGGGTGGTGATCTGGTTTGCGCCATAGGCGTTCGAGATCGTAGTACTCACGGGTGGACTGCTGCATGACATGAACAATGACGTCGCCGAGATCAACGAGTACCCAGTCAGCACCTTCGCCGCCTTCGACACCGATTGGCCGGTAGCCGTTTTCTTTTGCTTGCTCGGCGACGTTATCGGCCAGTGCTTTGACGTGCCGTGCTGAGGTGCCGCTAGCGATAACCATGTTGTCAGCGATGCTAGTAAGTTCTTTCACGTCCAGACTGGAAACATCTTTAGCTTTCAGCTCATCGAGTGCGTGAAGCACGATGTTGAGAAGTGCGGTGTTGGCTGTCATGAATCCTCGTCGGTGTTTGCAGGTGATGTATTGACTGGGTCGGTATTGGATGTGCCAACTGCGTCAGTATTGGATTGATGGGGGAGATTATACAGGCCTTCGCGCTGAATATAGTCGAATACCTTGCGATTGATCGCGTCGGACTGGCCTTTTTCGCGCAAATCGGCGCGAATCGCGCTGGAAGAGATGCCAAGTGTGGGTTCATCCAGCATGAAACGCATTCCCGCAGGTCGGTTTAGCAGCGTCTCAATGTCGGATTCAACAAATGCAGCGAGTACTTCCTCGGCAGCGCTGGGCGCCCCAGGGCGCGGCGCGACGATCAAATGGCAAAGCTCGGGAAATGCCTGCCACTGATGCCAGTGGTGCAGGTTGGCGAAACTGTCTGCACCGATCAGTAAAAATAGCGGCCGTGTCGCTGAGTTTGTGTCGGAGCTCGAACCGGTGCTGGCGCCGGTGCAGACAGCACGAAAATGTCGCAAGGTATCCACGCTGTAGGAAGGGCCGGTTTGGCGTAGTTCCCAGTCGTCGATAATGAGCGCGCTGTCGCCCTCGCAGGCGAGGGCAAGCATGGCTAGGCGCTGTGCGCTCGAGCTTAACGGCTGGGGGCGATGGGGCGGTTGAGCGTTGGGCAGCAGGAGAACAGGACTGTCGAGCAATGCGGACACGGCTTTCGCGCAGGCAATATGGGCGCGGTGAACCGGGTCAAAAGTGCCGCCAAACAACACCAGCGGGGTGCTGTTTGACGCGTGCGACGCGGCCGGGCGATTAGCCACGTATTTGGCCGTCTCCGAAGACAATCCACTTTTGGCTGGTCAGCCCTTCTAGGCCAACAGGGCCGCGAGCGTGAATGCGGTCTGTAGAGATCCCAATTTCTGCGCCGAGGCCGTATTCGAAGCCGTCGGCGAAACGGGTCGACGCGTTAATCATCACTGAGCTGGAGTCCACTTCGGCGAGGAAGCGTCGGGCGTTGCTCCAGTTCTCGCTAACAATGCTCTCGGTGTGGCCTGAGCTGTACGCGCTAATATGGTCCATGGCCTCGTCTAGATCGGCGACAATTTTGACAGCCAAAATCGGCGCCAGATATTCCTCGCGCCAATCTGCTTCGGTGGCCTCTTTCATGTCAGCAACCAGCGCTTGGCCTTGTGGGCAGCCGCGTAGTTCAACACCGGCTTCACGGTATTGATCGGCCAGCTTTGGCAGTAACTGTGTGGCAACCGCCTGATGAATCAGTAGGGTTTCCATGGTGTTACAGGTGCCATAGCGATGGGTCTTCGCGTTGATCGCAATCGCTATGGCTTTGTCATGGTCTGCGTCGATATCGATGTAAACGTGACAGTTGCCGTCGAGATGCTTGATGACCGGCACGCGCGCGTCTCGGCTAATGCGCTCGATTAGGCCTTTGCCGCCTCGTGGCACGATCACATCAACGTACTCAGGGTGGCTAATCAGTTCGCCCACTGCGGCACGATCGGTGGTTTCGATAACCTGTACCGCGTCTTCCGGCAGGCCCGCTTCGCGTAAGCCTATTCGCAAGCACTCGGCAATCGCCTGATTGGAATTGATCGCTTCGGAACCACCTCGCAGAATTGCGGCGTTACCGGACTTCAGGCACAGCGAGGCTGCGTCGATGGTGACGTTCGGGCGCGACTCGTAAATGATGCCAATCACGCCTAGTGGCACACGCATCTTGCCGACCTGAATGCCGCTTGGTCGGTAGCTCATATCAGAAATGGCGCCAATGGGGTCGGCCAAGCCGATAACCTGCTCGAGGCCTTCGACCATGCCGTCAAAGCGCTCGCCGGTGAGTTCTAGTCGGTCTAACAGGGCGCTTTCGAGGCCATTGGTACGTGCTTTGTCCATATCTTGACGGTTGGCGTCAAGAATCGCACTGCGATGGCTGCGTAATGCCGCGGCAATGGCAGCGAGGGCGCGGTTTTTGGCGCCACTGTTGGCCCGAGCCATGTGGCGTGAGGCCGCGCGGGCACGCTGGCCCAGGTCATTCATGTACTGCTCAATATTCATAGGATTACAAATCGTTACTGTAGTAATGGGTCTAGGGAGCGATTATAACGATGATCTGTACTTTACGCGCCGCTATTATCTACCGAGAATGGCGGGCTGCCTAGAAGCGCAGGTTCGCACGCATCGTTTGATTGCATAGCGGTATCGCTTTGCCTTTATTGGTCGTTTTGACCCTTGTTAAACGTCTTCGAGCGTGACGGTGTATTAGGCTCGCCACACAAATGTGATGGGGACCAGTGTACCTGATTGATCACCGGGGGGTGATCTATGCGGCAATAAGCCAAAACAATAATAGAGTCGCCCGGTATTGGAGGGCAGCATGAAATGTGAATATCTAGAATATAGTCGCCATGCGATTAAAGCGGAGGCACGCAGTTGCTGGGTTGGCGGCTGGCGTATCGATTACCTGCCGTTTGCTGATCCAGACAAGGCGCATTTGCCGCCATTGTTGGTAGTGGGTGGCGCATTCCAGAATTTTACCTCGTATAAATATTGCGTTGAGCGCATCCATCAAGACTTTCCTGTCATTTTGGTCGACCTGCCGTCGCTGGGTAATAACGATCAGCTGGCGCCGGACCTGAGCATGGAAGACTTGGCGGACTTGCTGCTTGGCTTTGTTGAGCAGATGGAGTTACCCAGTGTTCATTTGATGGGGCTGTCGCTTGGCTCCGCTATTGTCAGCACATTTGCCTATAAGTATCCGCAGCGTACCGAGAAGCTTATTGTCGCGGGCATTCTGACGCGCCCAAGAAAGAGTTGGCGCATGCTGGTCGACGAGTCGGTGCGCGTACTCGATGAAGGCCGTATGGATGAGTTTAGCCAAGCGGTTGTGTTGTATTTGGTTAATTACAATCGTTTAAAGGAAACGCGCATTACGCCAACTGCGCGGCGCTTGTTCTATAAACAAATGAAAGCGCTGAATGACAATGAGCGTGAGCGCTACAAAATTAATGGTCGCCGCTTACTGTCGGTTGAAGGTGTGCTGGGTTACCCAGAATGCGAAACGTTGGTCACCACGGGTGAATTCGATAGCTTTACCTTGCCGTGGGAAAATGCCTCGTTTGCGAGTGGTTGTAAGAATTCGACCTTTGCGTTGATTGAAGGCGCCGATCATTTGCCACAATTGGAAAAGCGTGAACAATCCTTGGAGCTGTTTTCGTCGTTCCTGACCGGCAAGTCTCTTGTCGACGTGAAAGGCGTGCGTGTGTACCCGCGGGGCAGTTACGACAATTTAGAACGTCGCCGTAGCGAACGACTTGTGCCGTGTAATACGCGTGGGCGTATGACAAGTGAATCGCGAGTTGGCGACCAGTTTCGTTTTGATCAGCAAGTAAAAGTGATTGATATCAACTTCTTCGGTTGTTTGTTGAAGTTAGAGCGCCCTGGCTTTTCGTTGTTAGATCATGCGCGAGACTGCACCTTGTACCTGAATTCTCCAGAACTGAAACTCGAATTGCTCGCATTTGATTATGATACGGCGGGTTATGTTCGTTGTTTGTTTAAGCATGGCAATATCGAGCAAGCAGAACGCTTTGGGGAGTTGTTGCGAGATGGCCGATTTTTTTTGCAACCTAAATCGGTAGATCAGGTGCACACTATCTATAGCTAGGGAACCTTTGAGTAACGGCTTGCGCGCTTTGGTTTTATGGCTGATCCGCATGCAAGCCGCACAAAAAAGCCCTTATTTTTTCACGTCACTATCGCTACATAAAAGCGAGAAATGGCAGAAAAATAAGGGCTTTTTTGTGCGTCTATGTTTTTCGCTATTACCGAGAGCCGCCTGTGCGAGCTTCAATCACGCGAACAAATGGATTGCCTCGCGTTCTCGGGATCTCGAGTTCGCTGTAATAGTTGACGGGATTGTGAATAGTCGCGCTATCAAATCCGAGCGCTTCGAAATGCCGCTGCGCACTAAGGTCACTGTGGAAATGAAAGCTGACTTGGCTGCGTGACAGAGTGCCGAGCATGCCGCCGAGTATTTTCATGGTCCGATGCAGTGGGTGGTCATGAAACAGAGGGTAGTTGTCGGTTAAGTAAATTCCCGTGGGATACTGTTTGAGGGCTAACTGAAGGCGCTGCCAAAATTGATCGATGGTGCTGAGGGAGAAATAGTTCACGAGCCCTTCCGTGATGACCAGTACAGGCTTGCTACTGTCGAATCCCTTTTCCATGACCACTTCCAAAGCATCGCTGCTGCCGTCGGCAAAGATATTGAGCGGAACGACCTGATGTTGGGTGGAGAGCGTGTTTTCGTTGGTGAGCAGTCGATGTTTCTTCGCGGCCATGCCGGGCAGGTCTGCCTCGATATATTTTATGTGCGGAAATTTCTCACATAAGCGCGTACCGCGAGGAGACATGCCGCAAGCGATCTCAAGGATTTGCTCAACACCGTCTTCCTTGATGGCTTTCTCAACGAGGTGATCGATAATCAAATGGCGCTGCAATAAAAAGGTCTTGATGTCGCCGCCGGCTAATTGTTTGCCGATAAATTCGAAGGGCATCAAAGCGTGATAAAGCACGCTGCCAGCAGTGCTGTGGAAGGCGGGGGCAGACATGCCATTGGCATACCAGACGTGCCCTGTATAAAGGGCAGTGAAACTAATGGATGAGGTGTCTGTAGGATCTTGATTCATAGCATAGTCTGCATAGGGGTAATAAAAGAAGCAGGCTAGCAAAGTCGTTGGCCGCTCCCAGTGTCGGTTGGGTCAATCGTTCAGTAAATCATGGCGCTTTGGTTGCTTGCGAGCAATGGTTTGAGCAACGTTAAGCGTTTTATTGAGTTTTTCTTCGCCGTCGCAGAGCGACGGCTGATCGGCGAGCGCGCTAGTTCTTCGGCTCTTACTACATGCATCCTTTACTCTTCACGAAGGTTCTCTTGTTCGCGCTCGCGTTCCTCGTAGGCTTGCGCTTCCGCTTCAGCCTGTTTCATTAGTTCGTTCAGATTGCGCATCGCGTCGCGCATTTTGGGGTCGTCTGTTTCGCTGAGCACAGACTCCAGAGCGGAATTCTCTGATGTGGCGGCGTTACTGAGATCCTGTGCTGAGTTGAGTGCATTGATGAAGAGCATGGCGCAGAGCGCGATCACGAGGATAAAGAGCGCGAGCCCGGCCATTCCCCACCGTTTCTGCACGCGATTAAAGTGCTCAATACTGTCCCAGCGTTTATTTTCCCAGGCTAATCGGCGACCGGCAAAGAGCAGCCAGATGGCGACGACGAAGCCGACAAAGGGGATGAGCGCGAGTAATGCAATATGGACGCTGTTAAAAAGCCCCCAAATCCAGTTGAAGAAGAATGCTCCCCAGCTCAGGCCGGAGGCTTCAGCGGGTAGAACAGCTTCCTTGCCGCTGCCGGAATCATTTACCGATAGGGTATCGAGATTTGCGGCAGGGGCGTTGTAGGGCTCGTCGTGTGAGGATTCCGCTGGCTCCGATTCTGTGTTGATGGAGGCGGCGACGATTGTGTTGAAGTTGAGGCTGGCGGTGCTCGTTGTTACGGGATCGTCAGTGAAGGTGTCGCTTGGTGCAGGTACGCTTTCGAGGGGGGGATCAATGCGACACTCGATACCGGCTTTTTGCAGTACAGCGAGGTACTTTTTTGCTTTCGCGGCATCAAGGTTCTTTTTTAGCGTCACTTGCTTGCCAGAAAAAAGCGCGTCTATTTTTGCTGTGTCGTCGATTTTAAACAACGTGGAAAGATTCGCTTTGGCCTGTGGAAGATCAAAGCCGTCGATGAGATCCCCGAAAAATAGAATGTTGTGCACGGTATTTCTCCCTCTTTACTGTCGCGTCCATATCCACATCGCTCACACCTAGGCCCGCTTTTAGGTCTGTCGCGTGTCGATTGTTATAGAGGTAAACATAGGCAGGGCTGAGCCGCTTAGCAAGTCTGCCGCCACATGTTCTGAATTTGAGTGGTTGCGCGCATAGGGCACGGGGCGAGCGGCGGTGTCGCCAAGAGGAGTAGAAGGGAGGCGTCAGAGTTGTTCTAAAGACTCAGGCAGTGGGCTGCCAGCGAGGCGCAACACCAGTGCGGCAAGACCTTGCCATGGGCTGCCGCGGCGCATGCCTTTAATGCTTTGGTCAATGTGTGCGGCGAGCGAGAGCGCTTGGCCTAGCGATGGCAGACCAAGTTTAAGTGCGTGGCGTTCTAAGGAGGCAACTTTTTGTGGTGGTAGGCGGACGTTTTGGCTGTTGCCAGTGACTAGCGCTTCCATCATTCGTGCTTCGCGGGTAAGGCTCCACAGAATAACCGGTGGCTCGGCGCCTTCTTCGCGTAGGCCATCGAGAATACGCAATGCACGAGTGCTATCCGTTAGGGCGTCGGTGAGGTCGAATACGGTGTAACGACTGGAATTGCCGACCGCTTCTTGAACATGCTTCGGTTCAATTTCAATGTCGGCATAGAGAAGCGCGAGTTTGTCGATTTCCTGGGCACAAGCCAGTAGGTTGCCTTCGCTGCGTTCGCTGAGCAGGGCGATGGCGTCGTCGGTGGCGCGCAAGTTTTGCTTCATTAATCGTTGGCTAATCCAGCCGAGCAAGCGAGGCGATTCGACTGGCCATATTTCGATTAAGACGCCTTCTTTGTCTACCGCAGTGACCCACTTGCTGCGCACATCTCGACGCCGGTCGAGTTTGCTTGACGAGATCAGTACTAGGACATCGGGGCTAGGGTTATCTAACAGCTTTTGCAGGATTTCGCTGCCGGTTTTATCGGGGCGCTTTTCGCCGAGACGAATTTCGATCAAGGTACGGCCGCCAAATAATCCCATGCTTTGTGAAGCATTTAAGATGGCATGCCAGTCTATGCCGGTATCCGCACTAAATAGCTGCCGGTCGTCATAGCCTTGTTGCTGTGCGGCACGGCGAATGAGGTCGCAGCTTTCACCCTGCTGAAAAGGTTCGTCGCCGGCAACTAACCATACTGGCGCTAATGGTTTGCTGAGAGTGCGTTCGAGCTGTTCTGGCTTTAACCGCATTAGGGCTGAATCTCTAACGTGGGAGCCAGTTTGCTTAATGCGCGCATAATGCGTGCGACCATTTCTTTTCTCATGTCTTCACGGGCAAGAAAGTCTTCATCGCTGGCGCCGGTCGCATTGTCTGCGGACACTTGATAGCGGCGCGAGGTGCCAATTTTTTGTCGGAAGCTGAGTGCTTTGCCATCGAGATCGAACACCTGCCAATTAAAGCGCAGCGTTAATTCGATTTCGGCGGCGCGGCCGACTTTATCGACCGCCACGGTACGCGTGTCCCAGCGCAGTGCTGACATTAGGAGTACACGTGGTGAATCGTCGTGAACAACAACGCCGTCGTCTTCTAACGCCTGCTCTAGGCGATAAACGAAATCGGCGCTACCACCTTTGACGGTCATGCTATCGATAAGAACGGTGTCCGCTTGACTACGTAACTGCCAGCCACAGGCCGTGGTACTAACGGCGAGCGCGAGTAACGTGCACAGCATCGTGGCCCGCCGCAATAGCTGCATGCCTACGCGAAGGCGAGTGAGGCGATGTTGATGCACGTTTTTCTTTGCGTTCATATTTGGCTCAGCTTTCATAATGCGATGCGGCTTTGATTTTCTCGTCTATTTATCACGCGACATCGCGCGAATAGTCATCGTCTAGGCAGGTCCCCAGACAGGTCAGTTTAGTTGGCCACAATATTAACCAGCTTTCCGGGAATAACGATCACTTTGCGAATCGTTACACCGTCGAGAAATTTGGCAATAGCAGGGGCGTTGACAGCAAGCTGTTCAAGCGCCGGCTTGTCCGCGTTAGCGGGCGCGTCAAGTTTTGCCCTGACCTTACCGTTTACCTGAACAACCAGTTGAATACTGTCTTTTACCAAGGCGTCCGCATCAAATGTCGGCCAGCGCGCATCGATAACCGCTTCGCTGTGGCCAAGTGCGTGCCAAAGGCTGTGACTAATATGCGGCACGATGGGCGATAGCAACAGCACACAGGCTTCAAGCGCCTCTTTAACAACCGCGCGATCTTGACCGTTGCGAATTTCAAAACGACTAATGTCGTTACTGAGTTCCATAACGGCGGCAATGGCGGTGTTAAAGGTTAGACGGCGACTAATGTCATCGCTGACTTTTTGGATGGTTTCGTGTGTTTTGCGGCGTAAAGCTTTGCTGGTGTCGTCCAGCAGGGTGATGCCTAACGCGGGCACGTCATCGTCGTTCGCCAAATGCTCGGAGGTGAGGCGCCACAAGCGTTTAAGGAAGCGGTTTGCGCCTTCAACGCCAGAGTCGTTCCACTCAAGGGATTGTTCCGGCGGAGCGGCAAACATAATAAACAGACGCACAGTGTCCGCGCCGTACTGTTCGATCATGCTTTGTGGGTCGACGGTATTGCCTTTCGACTTGGACATTTTGGAGCCGTCTTTCAATACCATGCCCTGACAGAGCAGGCGCTTATAAGGCTCGTCACAATCCACTAAGCCGGCGTCGCGTAATAATTTGTGGAAAAAACGCGAGTAGAGCAGATGCAAAATAGCGTGCTCGATGCCGCCAATATATTGATCGACGGGGAGCCAATAGTTGGCTTTGCTTGGATCAAGCATGACGTCTTTGCTACCGGCACTCGCGTAGCGCGCGTAGTACCAGCTCGATTCCATAAAGGTGTCGAACGTGTCGGTTTCGCGTAACGCAGGTTGGCCGTTAAATGTTGTCTTGGCCCATTCCGGGTCTGCTTTAATCGGCGACTGAATGCCGTCCATTTCGACGTCTTCAGGCAAGAGTACTGGCAGTTCGCTTTCGGCAACGGGTTGTAGTTCGCCATTTTCCAACTCGACCATTGGAATAGGGGAGCCCCAATAACGTTGCCGAGAGACGCCCCAATCGCGCAAGCGATAATTGACGCGTTTTTCGCCTTTGTTGTGTTCGCTTAAGTAGTTAGCAATCGCGTCGAACGCGTCGGCGGATGACAGCCCGGTAAAGTCTCCGGAGTCCATCAGCGTGCCGTGCTCGGTAAAGGCCTGTTCGCTAATATCAGCGCTGACGTTTTTGTCGGCGCTGGTGATGACTTGCTTAATAGCGAGGCCATATTTTTTTGCGAATTCGTAATCACGTTGATCATGTGCAGGCACGGCCATGACGGCGCCGGTGCCGTAGCCCATCAACACGAAGTTGGCGATCCAGACAGGTACTTGCTCGCCACTCACAGGATGCGTTGCAAAGGCGCCGGTAAAAATGCCTTTCTTTTCCATGGTCGCCATGTCGGCTTCGGCCGTTTTGGTGCGCAGGCATTCATTGACGAAATCAGCGACTTCATGGTTTGCGGCGGCCGCTTTTGCGGCAAGAGGATGCGCCGCGGCGACAGCCACATAGCTCACGCCCATGACGGTATCGGGACGAGTGGTGTACACACGTAATGCTTCACCGGAAGGCAAAGCAAAATCCATTTCCACGCCTTCGGAGCGACCGATCCAGTTGCGCTGCATGGTTTTGACTTGCTCAGGCCATTCGTCGAGCTGGTCTAGATCGTTGAGCAGTTCTTCGGCGTAATCGGTGATTTTAATAAACCACTGTGGGATTTCTTTTTGCTCAACGCGGCTATCGCAGCGCCAGCAGCAGCCATCAATAACCTGTTCGTTAGCGAGCACGGTTTGGTCGGTGGGGCACCAGTTTACGGTGGATTTTTTCCGGTAGACCATGCCTTTTTCGTGCAGTTTGGTAAAAAACCATTGTTCCCAGCGGTAGTATTCTGGCTGGCAGGTGGCGAACTCACGATCCCAGTCATAGCCGAAGCCGAGTAGCTTCAGTTGGCCTTTCATGTAGGCAATATTTTCGTATGTCCACTTTGCTGGAGCGACGCTGTTTTTAATGGCCGCGTTTTCAGCTGGCAAGCCAAACGCATCCCAGCCCATCGGCTGCAGAACATTTTTGCCCTGCATGCGCTGGTAACGGCTGATGACGTCGCCGAGCGTATAGTTGCGCACGTGGCCCATGTGCAGGCGACCGCTAGGGTAGGGAAACATCGACAGGCAGTAGAATTTTTCCTGCGTCGGGTCTTCGCTCACCTTAAAAGTTTGTTGGTGGTCCCAGTATGTTTGGGCCTGTTGCTCTACTTGCTGGTGCTGGTACTGAATTTCCATGATCTGAATGCTGTGCCGTTGGCCGGAATCGAAGGGGCCTAGGATACATCAGGCTGGCGCTGGCAGACAGGGTGTCAGTGGAGAAGAGTGTTGTGGCTGGGTGCTCAGAATTAATGTTGTGAATGGTGGCTAATGATTGATGATGCGCCCAGGCCGATGAGGGATTGCGCAAGGGCTTGGGTGCCCTGTGTTGTTGCGGTATGTTATTGCTCTCTTAGGCGACAAATAATCATAACAATGAGCGCACTGGATTTGGGACGGAGTGACAACAGGTTGGCGGCGCACAGGCTGGTGGCACAGGCCGCGCAAGCATGAACGTTATGTGGCTTATGTTTGTCGCATTGGTGATTGGCAGTTTGCCCATTGTGGTGCGTGGTCTGTATCCGCCTTTGTTTTTTCGGCGTGGCACGGTGGTGCGGCCGCAAGTCGTGGTGGCGTTGGGTGCAGGCCACCGTTTGCGGAACGGTCGCTATGTCAGCGCCGTTTCTGGGCTGCGGCGCATGCAGTATGCGTTGCAGCATGCACGCGAACGACAGTTGCCGTTGTTACTTTGCGGTGGTCGGCAGCGCGGGCTGCCAGCAGATACGGCCAGTGAGGCTGCGTTGCTGGCGGATGAGGTGCGTCAGCGCGCGCCACTGCAATCTGTTTGGCTGGAAGAAGAGAGTCAAAACACCTGGGAAAATGCCAAGTTTGCCGCGCAGTTGTTGCGTCAGCGTGGTGTGACTCGGGTGGCGCTGGTGACGGATCGGCCGCATATGTCGCGTGCACTGATGTGTTTTCATCAGCAGGGTTTGGAGGTGGAGCCCCTAGCGCTGGATCGATTGCCGAGTGCGAACTGGGTGCCTACCGCCGCAGCCTTGGCATTGATTCCTGAAATTTGGTACGAGTGGCTAGCGCTGATTTGGTATGCGCTGCGCTGGCATCGCTAGTGTAGAGAGCGTTTGCTGAGCGCACGTTTATGTTTTTGTAAGAGCGTGCAGGTGGGCGATGGGTTTGGGTTGTAATGGACCTCTGTTCGCTTGCAAGCAAGCTCCAACAACGTCAGGGCGGCTTATTGTTTTTGTGGGAGCTTGCGTGCAAGCGATGGGCGCTGACCGATGACACGCCCCTTGGCCGAAACTCATCTCCTATATCCAGTACTAGCCTTCTTTACGCTGCTGCAATCTTGGCATTAACCCGCTGATGTCGTAGCCGGCTGCCGCAGCGCTTGCGGCGATGTCGCTGAGATCATTTCCTTTTGCGTTACTGAGCGCCCATAGATGGGTACAGCGCGTGCCGGTACGGCAAAAGGCGAGTATCGGTGTCTCGCTGTCGGCTATGAGTGCGGCGAAGTCGTTAATATTTTCTTCACTAATTTGCCCCGATACGATTGGCTGGTGGATGTAGCTCATGCCAAGCGACAAAGCCAAATTTGCCATGCTGTCACTGCTGGGTTGATCGGCGCTTTCTTGGTCGGGCCGATTATTAATGATGCTTTTAAATCCAGCGGCGGCAGCGGCTTTTAAATCGTCGGGGCTCAGCTGGGCGGACACCGATAGGCTGTCACTTAAACGTTTAAAATCACTCATGGCGTTGCTCCGAGTCGGATTGAAGATGGTCGTGCTTGCTACGCCAGAGTTTGAGCGTTGCAGGGGCGCACAGCAACAACGATAGCAACCAAATTGGCCAGCCACCGGTATGCATATACGGCGTTGCTCCGCTCACGGGAACGACGCTGCTTTGTAGTAAGGTGCGCTCAAACTGTGGTGCGCGGGCGTGTACTTGGCCGAGTGGATTGATTACCGCGGTCACGCCGTTATTGGTGCCACGAATAAACCAGCGACCTGTTTCTAGCGCGCGCATCCGTGTCATCTGGAAGTGTTGTAACGGCCCGTTGGACGTGCCGAACCAGGCATCGTTGCTGACGGTCAGCAGCAGGTCGGCGCCGTGGCTGCGGCGAGCAACCAATTCCGGATAAAGCGCTTCGTAGCAAATCAGCGGCGAAATGATCATGCCTGCGGCGGCGAGATTGTCTTGTGTTGGCGAGCCGCGGGTGAAGCTCGACATCGGTAAATCGAGGAACGGGATAATGCCGCGCAGCAGATCTTGCATCGGCACGTACTCGCCAAAGGGCACTAGTTTTTGTTTGTGGTAGATGCCCTGACCGCCGCTCAGCACAGCAATGCTGTTGTGGTATTGGTAACCGCGCATCAAATTAACGCGCCACGGCACGCCACTGACGAGCGAACCACCTTGCTCGGCAACCAATTTACCCTGCTCCTGCAAGAACGGCAGTGCATCTTGATAAAACTCCGTAATCGCCGCTTCCGGCCAAAGCACTAGCGCAGGCTGTGTGACCTGGGTGGTGAGGTCCGCGTAAATATCTTGGGTCGCTTTTTGTTGTGTGGTTAGCCACTTAATGTCTTGGGGAATGTTGCCCTGCAATAACGCCACGGGTATTGGCGTCTCCGTTTTCGCATGCACCCATAAGGTTGGATTGATGGGAATGGCGATGAGCCAGCTAGCGGCGGCAACGAAGGCGATTGGCAGCGCCGATCGCCACTGCGTTTTGCGGCGCTGAATAGAAATCAGCACGGCGTAGAGAGCAAGGCCGGTGACGACGGTGGTCAGCGAAACTAGCCAGATGCCACCAACCGCCGCGAGGCCAGCGAGCGGCGTGTCGATCATGGCGTAACCGGGGTACAACCACGGGAAGCCGGTGAGCAACCAACTTCGCACCCAATCAAGTAGCAACCATAGGCCGGCGAAGGCAAAGAGTGAGTGAGGGAGTCGGGCGCTAAGCCAGCCGAGCGCGGCGAAGAAAAGCGCTAACACTGTGCAAAATAATCCCGTTAGCAGCACTGCGAGCCACGCATCGGTATAGCCATAGGTATGCACGCTGACGTATAGCCAGCTCACCCCATAACCAAATAGTGCGAGGCCGTAGATTAAACCGGTAAGTGCGGCGGATCTCGGTGTGCTATCACGTAAGCTCCAGAAAAACAGCGCGATGCTGACTGGAACGAGCGGCCAGATATCATACGGGGCGAACCCAAGGGGATACATTAAGCCGGCAAATAGGGCGGTCAGTCGCTTTTGCATTGAGAAAAAGTGCCTTTTGCTTTAGTTATAAAGAGCTATTAAGTGCCAGCTGAGATAGCCCTTAGGGATGCTCTGAGAGAAAGCCCTTTGAGACAGCGTTGGCGAAGCTGCGGAGAAGAATAATGAAACATACCTGTAAGTACCATCCGGTAGAGAGCTCAAGTTGGTATTGCAGTGAAGACGGCATTCACTTTTGCGATGAATGCGTTTCGTCAAATGATACTGGGGAAGGCACTCGGGCGCGTTGTTTCTTGTGCAATAAACTCCTGCAGCAAGAAACCGGCCGGCAGTCTTCTAAGGGGCCATTTTGGATGTCGCTTTCCCATTTTATTCGTTATCCGGTCAATAAAGAGTTGATGCTGGTAGCGGCTGCCTGCGCCTTGCTGACAGCCGTGCTGTCGATAGGTTGGGTTGGCGTTGGCATCGCGGTGGCGCTGGGTTTGCCGCTAGGCGTGTTGGGTATGGCCGTTTTCGAACAAAGTACTGGCGGGAAAATGCGTCCGCCGGGTTATCGGGTGCTGTCTAATAACGAGTTTTATAGCGTTGGCGTCCAACAATGGCTGCTGTTTGCCGGGGCGTTAGTGGCGCTAGGCTTTTGTTTTTTGACTATGGGCATGATTAAGGGCGCCGGTATTGCGCTGCTGGCGTGGATGTTGATTCCGATTCTACTTATTCAAACGGCAATCGATGGAAGCATTATTACCGTACTGGTGGCGCCGCAGCGCTTCCTGTCTTCGGCATTTACGATTGGGCTCGACTATTTTCTGGCGGCGTTATTATCGTTTGCGGCGTTTATTGGTGTTTCGTTGGCGGCGAGTATTGTCTATGACTTGTTGCCGCAGTTTATTTCGTTGCCCGTTTCTGCGCTTGCCGCAGGCTGGTTTTTCTTGATGTTGTCGCACTTGCTGGGTTACTTGGTGTGCCAGAATCAGGAGCAGCTGGACTATACCTCGTCGGCAATTGATGGCGAGGAGAGCAAACGGTTACGGCGTGCGAAGCGCCCCGAAGAGGAGCGAAAAATATCGGCTTGGCTTCGTGAGGGTCGTTTCGATAAGGTGGTGTCGCTGTATAAAATGAAACTCGAGAAGCAATCGGGTTCGTTGGCATTTAATGATCAGTATGAGCGCGTGTTGTCGACGCTAGGAAGAAACGATGCTTTGCTAGAGCACGGTACGGCTTATTTGGAAATACTGATGGCCAATGAGCAAGAGTACCGTGCAGTAGAAATGTTGAAGCGCTATCGCGCTTTGGACCCCGCGTTCCGTCCGGCCTCAGCGGCAATCACTTGGAGTGTGGCGCAGCTACTTGTAGAAAACGGACAATCGAAGGTTGCGTTGAATATGCTAATGGATCTGCATAAGCGCGCGCCCACATGGCCGGGTCTGGCCGAAGCTTATTTGTTTGTGGCGCGGTTATTAAAAACGGAATTCAAGCACGTTGCTAAAGCAGAGCAGTATGTGCGTTTCGTTGAATCACGCTTCCGTGATCCGCAAACGCAATCGCTGGCGTTAGCGTTTCGTGAAGAGAACGATATGGTGAAAGCGCCGTAGGTCTGTTGCGCTAGTGCTATTGGCGGGCTTGAATGTTTTCCGCCATGGATGCCATTTTTGCGGCCTTGTTGTCGTTGTTTTGACGGCCAAAAGCTTGGCTTAAGCTGGTTAACGCATTTTCAAATAGAGTGCTTTTTACTTTCTGTTGTTGTAACGATAGGGCGATTTCTTCAGCCTCTTTGACTTCATTGAGGCGCGCGAAGCGAATAATAAGGTGCACAGCAATATCTTCCGGCAGCTCCTCAAGGTCGTCTAACTTCTTCCGATAATCCCGATAGATTGCTAGCTGTTGGCGGGACTCGCCGTCATCCGCAACCGGTGCAGACAGTGTTCTTTCCGCAGTTACTCGGAAGGTATCTGTTTGTGGTGTTATTTTTTGGATGTGATAAAGGCCGGAGAGCGCAGAGAAGTTGTCGGGGTGCAATGTCAATGCATTCAAGAATGCGGTTTCAGCATCGCGAAACGCCAGTGCCGACATGGATGTCCAGGCGGAGGTGAGTTGAAGTTTTAGCTGACGTTCTTTGCGTGACTGTTCGTCTGCGGCATCAGTATTGACATCCTCTTCGCCAACAGTGCTTGGCCGTGCCAGCTGCACTAGCGCGGCGCCAGCGATCAATCCGGCCAGTTGTGCGACCCAGGTGTGCTCAGCTGAACTGCCGCCATAAAATTCATACAGAGGCAAAATAAACCAGAGTGGTGCCAGTATCGCGGCGGGCAAGGCAATGCGTTGAAAGGCTTTATTTTTCGGATGGAAATAAATGAAGTCGATTTTTTTGAGCGCGAATAAACCGAGATACATACCGATGGCGGATGAGGTGAGCGCGGTGGCGCCAATTAGTGATGTATAGGCTGACGGAACGATAGCCACATAACTGAGCGCCGCCACGACGCCACTGCCAAGCCAAAGTGACGCCATGCGGATGTTGCCGATGGTGCCTTCGAGCGCCCAAGCGAACGGCACTAATACTAGTAGCGCCACTAGCCATTGCAGTATGGACTCGTGTAAGAAGTGCCACGTTAGATAGGTAGAAGGGCGTGGTGATTGGGGGTTTAGGCCGAAGCGCACACTCGGTAGTTGCCCAGCGCGTTCGGCAAACTGGCGGCGGGTTTCTTCCCATTTGAGGCGTTGGTCTGAATTCCAGTACTGGTCACCGCGAATACGGTTTTCTCGCTCAAAAGACGGATCAAACGCCATTGCTCTAAATACGGTGAGGGCGTCGTTATTCTTTTTGGCCGTTTCGAGTGTAGTGGACTTTGCCGACTGGCCACTGATGCGCAGCCAAGAAATGTAGTTTTCCCACTCGAGTTCAAATAAACCGCTTTGCTGATACCAGTTTGCGAGAGCGATTTGGTCACTACGTTCATCTTTTTGATAGATCAGAAAGATGGCGAGGTACGCCAGAAAAATAGTGAGGCAAAACAAAGGCAGTGATTTTATCACTGCCTTTTTATCTTCAAGGGTGCTTTCTGGCATTGGTAGCATGTGAGTTCCCCTGATTATTTTTGTTGTACGGTTTACCCAGCGAGGAGGTTGTCGATTAGACCATCTCGCTGTCGGTGGCGGCCTCGCTTTCTTCTGTTGCAGGCGAGACGCGTAGTAATCTTACTGTTCTGCCATCTGAGCTGAGTACTGTAAAGCAAAATCCGCCAAACGTGACGGACTCGTCTCTGGCAGGTAGGCGGCCAAAGCGTTGCAAGACAAGGCCGCCAATGGTGTCAAATTCATCATCACTGAGTTCGCTGCCAAAGTGTTGATTGAATTCTTCCACGGGCGTTAGTGCTTTGATGGTGAACTCGTCGTTGCCGAGGTCTTTAATGAGATAATCGTCATCGACGTCGTGCTCGTCGTCGATCTCGCCAACAATTTGCTCGAGCACATCTTCAATAGTGATCAGTCCCGCGATGCCGCCATATTCGTTCACTACGACGGCCATGTGGTTGCGGCTGGCGCGGAAGTCCCGCAGCAGCGAGTCGAGACGTTTCGATTCAGGAATCACCAGCGCGGTGCGCAGCAGGTCTTTAATGACAAAGCGCTCCATCTTTGCCGGCTCGAGAATCAGGGGAAGCAGGTCTTTGGCTAGGAGCACGCCAATAATTTCGTCGGGATCGTCGCCGAGTACAGGGAAGCGTGAGTGAGCGCACTCGATAATGGTGGGCAGGAATTCTTTCGGTGTGCTACTGGCGCGAATAGCGATCATTTGCGAACGCGGAATCATCACGTCACGGGCCTGCATTTGTGCAACTTGTAGGCCGCCCTCGATAATGCCGTGGGTTGCGTGGTCAATTACGTCGCGCTCCTTTAAGGAACGAATCAACTCTTTAAGTTCTTCTCTTGAGGTTGGCCCGCTAGAGAAAAATTGATTGATCCGTTCCAGCCAACTTCGGCTGTTGCCGTTGTCGGTTATATCTTCCTGCATGATGACTCCTGTGTGGGCGTTGGCCCGATTTCTATATAAGGATTGGCGTAATCCAATCCGGCAAGCAATTCAATTTCGAGCGATTCCATCATTTCGGCATCGCCGTCGTCAATATGGTCGTAGCCAAGCAGATGCAGGACCCCATGAATAATCATATGGGCCCAATGAGCGTCTGCGTCTTTGTGCTGTTGTTGCGCTTCGCGCCGTACAACCGCCGCGCAGATGGCGAGATCGCCCAGCATAGGCGGAAGCGCCTCTGCGGGTAAGCCTTCTGGCATTTCAAAGGGGAAAGACAGCACATTAGTGGGCTTATCTTTGCCGCGGTATTCGCTGTTGAGCGCTTGGCTTTCGGCTTCATCGACGAGGCGAATAGTCAGCGCGGCGTCATTGGCGACCCGTGGCGGCGACGCTGTACTGCGCGCGTTGACGGCGAGTAGGGCTTGCGTTGCCCAGTCAGTTAATTGTGCCGCGCTCGGCACCTCGCTATCTGCACAGGCGATTTGAATATCAATCTGCATCTCGCTCAGGGCGCTACTTGTCGGCGTGGTCGGCTTCATACTTCTCGTAGGCCTCGACGATGCGTTGCACCAGTGGATGGCGAACAACGTCGCTGCTATCAAAGTGAGTGATGCCGATTTGTGTTTCGTCTTTGAGTACTTCAGCGGCGTGCATCAGGCCAGATTTCATGTGCCGGGGCAGGTCAACCTGCGTGACGTCGCCGGTGATAACCGCTTTCGAGCCGAAACCTAGGCGTGTTAGAAACATTTTCATCTGCTCGACCGTGGTGTTCTGCCCTTCGTCGAGAATCACGAAGCTGTTATTCAGCGTGCGACCGCGCATATAGGCCAGTGGCGCGACTTCAATGACCAGCCGCTCCATCATCTTGCTGACTTTTTCGAAGCCCAGCATTTCGTAAAGAGCGTCGTAGAGCGGGCGCAAGTAAGGGTCAATTTTTTCGGTTAAGTCGCCGGGCAGAAAGCCCAGCTTTTCGCCGGCTTCGACCGCGGGGCGTACCAGCATAATGCGTTGTACTTCGTTACGCTCAAGCGCATCAACCGCGCAGGCAACCGCTAACCATGTTTTGCCGGTACCGGCTGGGCCAATGCCAAAGTTGATGTCGTGTCGACGGACTTTACGAACATAATCGCGCTGGTGTTCGCCGCGTGGGCGAATACGATGACGACCGGTGCGGATGACGATCTCGTCTTGGGGGAATTCGACCGTGTTATTGCCGGCAGCGGTCGCATTGTTGGTATTGAAACCCGACTCGCGCAGCTGCAAATGGACTAACTCAGGGGTGATGTCCGTGCCGTCACCGGTTTGTTGATACAGCGCGTTGATCACAAGACTGCCGGCTTTCACAGCAGGGCGGCTACCCGACAAATTAAACTCGTTGCCGCGATTGAGAATCTCAATACCAAGGCGTCCGGAGATCTGCGTGAGGTGTTCGTCCAGCTTGCCACACAGGCTGGCCAAGCGGCGAGCATCGTATGGCTCCAGGTGAAGCTGCTGTGAGGCGAGTGATGCGTTCAAGTTGGTGACGAAACCCCTGCTAAGAGAAAGATAAGTTCAGGATAAACTGAATAAAGCGTCGCTGAAAGCGCCCATCAACTATGCCGTCATTACACGGATGTTGGTGGGCACTTACTGCCGTGAAATAGCCTCGCGTTGCTACTCCGATAGAGAGGCATCGGTGCCTTGTAAGGAGTTTGCAAAGGCGGTGCCGATGGTGACATCAACGAATTTTCCGATCAGGCTAAGGTCGTCACAGGAGAAATTAACCACGCGATTATTTTCCGTGCGCCCTTTTAGCTGCCCAGGGTCTTTCTTCGAGATGCCATCAACCAGCAAGCGCTGACGGGTGCCAACCATCTTGCGGCTGATCTCCATCGAGTTTTGCTGAATACGCTGTTGCAACAACGCCAAGCGCTGCTTTTTGACGTCCATGGGTACGTCATCAGGCAGGTCTGCGGCAGGGGTACCGGGACGGGCGCTATAGATAAAGCTGAAGCTGTGGTCGAAGCCGATATCGGCGATTAAATTCATGGTTGCTTCGAAGTCCGCGTCGGTTTCGCCTGGGAAGCCAATGATAAAGTCGGAGCTAAACGAGATGTCGGGGCGTAACGCTTTGAGACGGCGCAGTTTTGATTTGTACTCAATCGCCGTGTGGCCGCGTTTCATCATTGCCAGAATGCGGTCTGAACCCGATTGCACCGGCAGATGTAGATGGCTGACCAGTTCTGGCACTTCCGCGTAAACATCAATTAACGCATCGGTGAACTCAACTGGATGGCTGGTGGTATAGCGAATACGGTCTATCCCGTCGATGGTGCGAATCATCAGCAGCAGTTCGGCCAAGTCGATCTGTGCGCTGCTGCCATCGCCATTATCATAATGACCGCGGTAAGCATTGACGTTCTGGCCAAGCAAGTTCACTTCACGCACGCCTTGACCGGCGAGGTGGCGAATTTCTGCCAGCACCGGTTCGACCGGGCGGCTGACTTCCTCGCCACGGGTATAGGGCACCACGCAGAAAGAGCAGTATTTAGAGCAGCCTTCCATAATTGATACGAACGCGGTTGGGCCGTCGACAGTCGGCTCCGGTAGCAGATCGAATTTTTCGATTTCGGGGAAGCTAATATCGATTGCTAAGCCCCTCTTTTGGCGCGCCTGAGTAATCAAAGCGGGCAACCGGTGCAGGGTTTGCGGGCCAAAGATGACGTCGACATGGGGCGCACGGTGGCGAATTGCCTCACCTTCTTGGCTTGCTACGCAGCCGCCGACGCCGATAATAAGCGCTGGGTTCTTGTCTTTGAGCTTTTTCCAGCGACCGAGCTGATGGAAGACCTTCTCTTGCGCCTTTTCGCGGATAGAGCAGGTGTTGAGCAGGATGACGTCGGCCTGATCGGCATCGTCAGTTTCTGTCAGGCCATGGCTGGCCTCCAGTAGGTCACGCATACGGGACGAGTCATACTCGTTCATTTGGCAGCCGTGGGTCTGGATAAAAAGCTTGGAAGCCATGGTTTGGGTCACTAGGGTTGCTACAAAAGGGGCGGCATTATAGCGCCGCCTTGTTCGCTCTGCGACCGTTGTCCGTTACCGACTATCAGGAGATTAGAATGCATTGGGTGAGAAATGGCGCAATTGCGCTTGTTTTGGTGGTTGTAGCGGCAGTTCTCTGGTTGGGATTACAGCCTTCGGCGCCGTTGTTACCGATTAACGACCGTCTCGGTGGGGCGATTACCCTGACAGACCAGCATGGCGAGTCGTTTAACACCGCCGCGCTGCAGGGCAAGGTGCAATTGTTGTTTTTTGGCTATACCCACTGCCCCGATATCTGTCCAGCGACGCTGGCGCGGGTGACGCAAGCATGGCGGCGGTTGCGCGAGGCGGGGCACGGCGATGAGACCGCGGTGGTGTTCGTGACGTTTGATCCGCAGCGAGACACGGCAGAGGTGCTGAAACGGTATTTGCAGTTTTTTGATGAAAATATCGTTGGGTTAACCGGCAGCGAAGAAGAGATTCGCTTGGCGGCGGAAAAATATGGTGTGGTGTTTTTGCCAGATGAGAGCGTTGACGAAAAGGGCAAGGTAAAGCGCCTTTATGCGCACAGTGATTTTATTTATTTGCTCGACAGGTTGGGCCGCGTACGCAAATTGTACCCGTCTGATGGTGACATAGAGGAGATGGTGGAAGATGCCAAATCATTATTATAAGAATCATGCGGGTGTAAGAAAAATGAAATCTGGCGTGTTTTCTTTTGCGTTTGTGGCGTGTTCTTTCTTGGCGTTGGTATCAGTGAGCGGCTGTTCTGAATCGGAAAAAAGTATTGAGATAAGCGACGCTTGGGTAAGGGCTGTTCCACCGGTGTCGACCACGACAGCGGCTTATCTGACCTTGACCAATCGTACCGATACTGAGGTGGTGCTGCTCGGCGCTCAGGTGGATTTCGCTTCTGACGTAGAGCTTCATGATATGTCGATGAATGCCGAGGGTATGCGCAGCATGAAACATATTGAGTCGCTGCCGTTGGCGCCAGGGGAATCAGTGACGCTGGCGCCGGGTGGCATACATGTCATGTTGTTTGGTTTAACCGATGTGCCGGCAGAAGGCGAGACGGTTAGCGTGTGTTTGCGCTTTGCCGAGGCGGCGCCGCATTGTGAAATGTTTCCCGTACTGCGTGAAGCACCTTGATGTTGGAGAATGGCGTCAAGGTTTGTAGCGTAATGTTTTATCGTCTCAGTATGTTTTATAAGACGTTATACAAAAGGACGCGCCAACAGGCGCGTTTTTTTGTCACGCTTGTCAGCATTATTTTTTTTGCGTCGACGTTGTTTGTGTCGGTTCCTGCCGCAGCAAAGTGTGCGTTAAAGCCAACGCCTGCTATCTTGCCAGACGCCGAAGAGCATCAACTTCTACTGGTGACGCAAAACCTGTGGCGCTTAGTCGATGATCATCCCGATACGTTCTCGGATCGCCCTGTGGAGAGTAGCTATTTTCAGCAGCGTCTCGACGCGGTAGCAGGCTATATTGGCGAGACGCTTCGATTTCCGCATTTGCTGGCGGTTCAGGAGGTCGAGCATGCGCAGCTGCTGGACGCGCTAACGCAACGTATTCGAGCGGCTGGTGGCCCGCAGTATTTTGTTGTGATGAAAGAAGGGCTCGATCCATCTGGTATTGATGTGGCTCTGTTGTATCGTGCGCCGGTGGTGATTGAGTCGGTGTCGTCACCGTTCCATTCGCTGCGTTATAAACGTTCGCCGCTTTATAGCCGTCCGCCGTTAGTCGTTTCTGTGGCGCAACCATTCTCGTTTAAGCTAGTGGTTGTGCATATGCGCAGCGGCATTAATTTGGAGGATGAGCGCAAGGGAAAAAATATACAGGAAAAGCGTTTTCGGCAGGCCAGTGTACTCAGAGAATGGATGGACGCGCAGCAGAAGAACCAGGAAAAAGTGATTGTGGCGGGGGATTTTAATTCCGCATTTGGTGATGCGATATACGAACAGCCGATTGCGCTGCTGCAAGCGCTACCGTTTATGTCTGCGTGGGATGCATTGCCAGAGGAAGAACGTTTTTCGTATATCTATCAGTGTCGTCCGCAGGCAATAGATAACATTTTGTATGGACAGGATATCGCCAAGATGGCCGCGCGTGTGGCAGTAACCCGTGGCAATGCGGGTTATCAATATCTTTTGTATAAAAAGAAAGCGCCTTATTTTATTTCCGATCACGATGCGCTGGGCGTGTATTTGCAGTACGAGTCGTTAGGACAGGATAAGGAGGACAAATAGGCAAAAGCGACTCTGCAGAACGGCTGTTTGGGAAAACAGCTGGGACCAAGGAGAGTATTCTGCAGAATCGAAATCTAAAGCGTTCCTTATCTGGGCCATTCGGGCCGCAGATAAGGAACATGCTTAGCTAACCTTAGAGTGGGAAGCTGTAGCTGACGACGAACAGCGTGTCGTCTGGAGTGTCAGAGTTGGTTGTAGCGGTGCAAGTCATGTTCGCATCAAATGTGCCGTTTGCAACGCAATCGTCTGAAGCGACAACCTTGGATGCGGTGAAGCTCAACGAATCGTTCAGCGCATAGGTTAGATCGACGTGGCTATAGTTCGACTCGTCGGCGTCTTTGTCATAAGTGCCCACGGCTGCAGTGAACTTGTCGTAGGTGTAGCTCAGGTTGAAGTAGTTGTCTTTGTTGAGTGACGCATCTGTAGTATGGCGATCGTGGCCCACGTCGCCCACGCCAATTGCGCTTGTTAATGATACGCCGGCGAAGCCTAGGCCGATAATTACTTCTTGAAAGTCTACGCCTGTATCGGTTGGGTCGTTGTCATCTACATAGTTCGGGTAGTTGTAATCCACATATGCGATGTCGTAGCTCAGGCTGCCTGCTTCACCCGCAAAACCCGCGTAAAGGTCATACTCTGTTTTACCTGCTTCAGAGCTACCCCAAACGCCGGTGTATAGGCCTGTGGAGTGAGCATAGTCTAGGCTGCCGTGTACCTGTGCGCCGCCAGCGGACAGATCCATGCCGCGCCATAGGTAAGTGTTGGCAATGCCAAGGCTGCCCGATACTTCAGCAGCAGCAGTCATAGGAACGGCAGTTGCAGAAATTGCAGCAGCCAAAGCGGTCATTTTAAGTGCGGTTTTCATGCTCATGTAGGTAACCCTCTTACGTAACGAATGTGGTGTGTAAGTGTTAAGCCCTGCGGACACCCCCGCGGCAGCTAATTCAATATTGCAGGCTTTATGCCAAATAATGAAAGTTGTTTTGAATCAGTGGCTTGCTGATATTACGCGGGCTTCGCGAGAGTAGGAGGTCGCTTGGGAGGGCTGGATTTTGCACTGTTTAGGGGCGCCGCACTCAGTTGGTGCGGCCCTTTGCGCGATTTATTGGCACTCGTAGGCGGTCACAATGGCATCCGTTAACGGTGTGCCGTTGGCATCGGTTAACGTGACTCCACAGCTGTTCGATGCTTCCGTAAAAGTGGCGTGATAAGTCTGTCCCGTCACGACGCTCAGTTGTGCGGCAACCTTGCAAATCTTACGCGGTCCGGCCCCACTTTTTTTCTGCATGATAAAGCCGATACGCGCGCTGTGGCGTGAGGCATCTACTCGGACGGAAACCTGTTCTGCCTTGTGCATGGCTTCATGCAAATCCTTCATGGTGTCATTTGTAGATGATTTACGCGCCACTGAAAAATTGCTGCTTTCAAAGCCTTGGCCAGGTACGCAGATCACCGGCTGTACGGCGGCATTTTCGGTTGAAAAAATAATAGTGGCCGTGTCATCGCCGTTAGGCTCTTGATAGCTGAGCATCTGGCAGCCGCTGAGCAGCAACGATAAGGCGCCATAGGCGAGAAAAGATTTTACGGTAGTGCGGCTTTTAAAATTCATGTGGGGTCCGTTGTGCTTTGTTGTGCGTTCCTCATGGCAATACATTGATTGTGAGGATGCATTGCCATGAAGTGCGGCCTAGTGTTCCAAGCCGCCCGCCATGTTGCAAGCCATTCCTAAGCACACATGATTTTCGTCTGGGGGTTTAGTGATGTTTGGCGGGAAACCAGTGAGATATGGCCTGTTGCAACAACTGCGGTCGTTGCTGTTCTAAAGGTTGCCAGTGGTGCCAATGGTGTGTTGCGGCCGTTAGAAATTCGAACAAAGGAAGGTGTTGTCGTAATACTCGGTGCTGGCGGTGCTCGATGATGGGATTGAAGTAGCCAAAAAAGTCGAGCATTTGGCGCGGGTTTTTCCGTACCCATAACCACGATCCCATCTCCAGTGTAAACGGCAGAAGGGTGTTGCGTGGATGGCGCGCAATGGCGTCATCGTACAGGTAGTCCCATAGGTCGCCATGAGTGGTGTAATTCACCGACTGGGGCTCAATTAAATAGGGGTGGTGGTGTGGGTAGGTGTCAGCAAAAAGCGTTTTGAGCGCGTAGACATCAGCAAGGTGAGGGATGGGTTTGCGGGTGCGCGCATAACAACACCAGATGCGATCGAGACGACCAAAGCCACTATGGCAATCGAGGGTCATCGCAAACGGTGCGGGCATAACTTTTTCCCGTACGACTTTTATTAACGCTTGTGACTCCGCCTCCATCTCATCTCCGGAACGGCCTCGATACCACGGAAGGTGAGAGCTAATGCGTTGACCGCCAACCAAAAATGGCACTGGCCCTTCGGCGTCCACGGGCGCGTTACGCATCAGGTCTACCCGATTGGGATTGCAGCGTGTGCGCTGCCAGATGCCGCCGGGGTTAACCATCGGCATGATGACGATGCGAACCTGTTCAAGGCGTTGATGTAAGGCGCTATCCCAGCGCAGTCGATGGATAAGGCTGTGCAGCCACGACAGTAAAATCTGTGTGCCGATGCGCTCGACCCCGTGGACGCCGCCAAAGAAACCGATCACCGGCGCTTTCGGGTTGCGCGAACCCATTTCAAGAACCCATATCGGTAGCTTGGTGCGCGCTCCAGCGTTTCCTTTTGGGAGCACGACTTCATGTACCTTTTCCGCACGTATCCACCGTTCTCCTTGCCGCATAAGCGATTCGAGCGTAATGAGCTCAGGTAGGTTGCGTTGTAGGTCGTAGAGGCGCTGTGGCATAGGGTGCTGTTCCGAGCAGGTTAAAAGTGACAAGCATGGGACATGTTGATGGCGAAAAGATGACGGCGAATTTAGGGCGCCGTGAGGCAGGGGGCGTTGCGTTATTAATCTGTCATTGAGAGATCACGGCCTTATCGCCGTTTTGTCGCAGCGCTGTCATTGGATGATCACTGAATGGTCACTACATGATCATCGCACCGTCATAGCGGCGATTAATACTGGCGTCGACTGGGGTAGAGCAGAAATGATGCATGAACGTGTTACCTGTCTGTCCGCGACTCGAAGAGGTGGATCCCGAGACGATCCGTGATGTGGTGCAAACCGGCGACTTGTTGTTGTTCTGCGGCCGCGGTTTGGCGAGCAATATTGTCCGTTATTTTACCCGCAGTCATTGGAGCCACATTGGTGTTGTTGTGCGTTTGCGCGGAATTGCGGAGCCGCTGGTGCTGGAATCAACGACGCTGAGTGCCTCGAACGATTTGTTCAAGGGGGCGCCAGTGCGTGGCATCGGGTTGGTGCCGCTGGCGGATAAGATAAAACAATACGATGGCGAGGTCGCGTTGCGTCGTCGTCAAGGTGAACCGCTAAGCGTGTCACGGCAGAAAATGGTCGAAAGACTTGCGTTAACACTTTGTCATCGGCCGTACAAAAATTTTTTGTTATGTCACCTGCGCGCACCATTTTATCGGCGTAAACGAAAAGATTATTCGGCGATGTTTTGCAGTGAGTTAGTGGCTGAAATATATCGACGCCTTGGTTGGTTGTCGGGTGACATTTGCCCGAAGGATTTTGTACCGGGACATTTTGGAAAAAATGATTTCTTGATACAGGGCGGGACGCTCGCCGACCCGTTGCGTTTAGTGAGTAGGGGTAACCGTTTGTCGGGGGCTGAAACGAAGAAAAAAAACATTCTTATGCCGATATTGTGCTGATGGAATTGCTGCGGTATGTTAGACCCTGATCCCGCCATTGCGGGTCAGGTCGCGACGACAACAATGTCTTTTTTTAAAGACAGCTACCGAAACCAGTACGGGGATCGGTGGCAGGCGACCCTGACCCTTTAGGACTCTCCTGCTACCGTTACTTCAAATAATGACGCGAGACCTTATCTCGACATTGAGATAACTATCGTAAATGAGGTATTGCATGGAAGAGCGCGCTGCACGGCTCAAACCTGTATCAAACACTTCTACGACTGATTCTGGTAACACTTCTGGCCCTGGCGGCACCACCCTTCATTCCCAGCGTGAGAAAGTCTATGTGCTGGATACCAACGTTCTGATTCACGACCCCAACTCCCTGCTGAACTTTGAAGAGCATCGCGTGGTTATTCCGATGACCGTGCTCGAAGAGCTTGATAAGTTGAAGTCGGGAAAGGCGAGCGTGGCGACGGATTGCCGTATGGCTATTCGCCTCATTGATAAGATACTGGGAGCGGCGTCTCCGGAAGAGGTGGAGTTGGGCGTGCCGATTCCTCGAGGCGGACAGGCAGAGGGGTTGTTGTCGGTGTTAATGCCCCGCGCAGTACGTGATACGGCGGGTTTGTTGCCGGAGCATCTCAATGATAATCGCATTATTAACGACATCGTTGCGTTAATGGCGCGAGACCCTGAGCATCGTTATGTGTTGGTAACCAAAGACATCAATATGCGCCTGAAGGCTCGCGCCTGCGGTATTGATTCAGAGGATTATCACAACGATCAGTTGCTCTCCGATATTAAGCAGCTCACGCGCGGCTACTACGAAATTAGTGGATCGTTTTGGGACCGGGTTAATGAAGTCGAAACCGTGCAAGAGGGATGCGAGACCTTTCACCATGTTTCCCATGGGTTGTTGGTAAGTGAAATTCTCGGCGAAGAGGCTTTTCCGAATCAGTACATTATTGACGAGTGTGGCTTTGTTGGCCGTATCCAACAAATTAGTGCCGGGGTGGTGACCATTAAACACCTCAAAGAAGAGGTATTGATGGGGCAGAGAGCGTGGGGCCTGCAGCCTATTAATATTCATCAGGCGCTGGCGTTACATCTACTGCTTGATCCCGACATTAGCCTGGTCACGCTGACCGGCGCGGCCGGTTCCGGCAAAACGATTCTTGCGTTAGCGGCGGCCATTGAAATGACGGTTGAGCAGCATCGCTATAATAAGATTATTGCGACTCGATCAACCCCGTCACTGGCAGAGGAACATGGCTTCTTGCCCGGTACGGAGGAAGAAAAAATGGATCCTTGGTTGGGCGCGATTAACGACAATATCGAAGCGTTGCATCTCAATGATGAAAATCCGGCGGCGTCTATTGAGTACGTGAAAGAACGGGCCAATATCCAGTTTAAAGCATTGAATTATATTCGCGGCAGAAGCTTTCAGAAGAGTCTTATTCTGATTGATGAAAGCCAAAACCTGACCCCGCACCAGATGAAAACCATTATCACGAGGGCCGGCGAGGGTTCGAAGGTGGTGTGTTTGGGTAACCTTGCCCAAATTGATACGCCTTACTTGTCTGCCACCAGTTCGGGGTTAACCTTTATGACGGAGCGTTTTAAAGGGTTTGATGCCGGCGGTTCAGTGCAATTGCACGGCGTGCCGCGATCGCCACTGGCGGAGTACGCTGAGTCCCACCTGTAGGTTCGCTCAGGCTGCTATAGCCTAAGCGACTTAAACTGCTAAGCATAAACACATATGGGGCTCCGAGAGCCCCATATGTGTTTCTCTCCCTCGCACCTAGTTACCATCCTGCCGTTGAGCAACGCCGCGCTCGCGGGTACAGTGCAGTCCTTAATTCGGTAAGTTGAGAGTTGTGAATGAAATTGTCTATCTATCGCGTGATACTGCTGACGATTGCGACACTGGTGCCGGTGACAGCACAGGCCTATGAGTCGGGCGATTGGCTGTGGCGCTTTAATATGATGATGGTGCAGCCGCAGTTTGGCGGCGATGAGGTGAATGCGCCGGGTGCACCATCGGGGCAGCTCCAGCTTGGCGAAGAAATTATGCCGTCGTTGCAGGTGGATTACATGCTGGCGGATAGATGGGCGCTCGGCGTGGGCTTGCCATTGCAGGAGCTGAACCAAACCGTGTGGCTAGGTAGCGATAGCGGTTCGGTAAAGGTGGCCAAAGCAGAGACGTTACCGGTGGCGGTTACCCTATCTTACTATCTGCCGAAATGGAAAAACCTGCGTTCTTATTTAATTGGCGGTTGGCAGTACTATCACGTTGTGACAGATGCTCGCCGACAAGATGCCTTTACCGGGCTTGGCAATATTGAAATGGAAGACGGGCAGGGCTTTGGTGGTGGTATTGGTTTTGAATGGGACCGCGACGGCGACTGGTCCTGGACGGCGGCCGCAGTGAAGTACACCACTAAGCAAGATGTGAAAATCACCTACAACGGTGCGCCACCGGAAGATATTGAGGCTGAGCCAGCGCCGATTGTACTGACGATCGGACTAACGCGACGGTTTTAGTTTTTACTGCATGGGCAGAATCACTGCTAAAAACGGGCTGATATTTAGGCCCGTTTTTTTTGCCCAAAAATAAGGCAGAAAATGAAAGGAGATACGGCTCATTGCTTTGTAGGAGCTTGCTTGCAAGCGATTAGCGCTTGATCAAAGCGAAAACCTTTCGCCTGCAAGCAGCCTCCTACAAGTTCTCGGACGGTTTGATGTTTTGTGGGAGCTTGCTTGCAAGCGATTAGCGCTTGATCAAAGCCAAACCTTTCGCCTGCAAGCAGCCTCCTACAAGTTCTCGGATGGTTTGAGGTTTTAGGGGTGTGCTTATTCCGGAGTCAGGGTTTCCGGAAAGCGCTGGCGCCAGAATTCGAATCCGCCTTGCAGGCTGCTGACGTCCTTGTAGCCCTGCTCGAGCAGAAACTCCGTTGCCGACAAGCTGGAGTGGCCGTGATAGCAATAAACGACAATCTGGGTATTGAGAGGAATGTCAGCTAGAAACGTAGGGAGGCTAGTCTGGTCGAGATGGCGCGCATTTTTAATGTGCGCGCTAACAAAACTATCGGGGTCGCGAATGTCGACAAATTGGGTGCTGCTGCCAATGAGTTCGATTGCGTTTTCCGGGCTGATCTGGGGGATCATTGCGTCGCCTCTAGCAGTTCCTCCGGCGGGTAGCCGCAGTCGAGCTTCATGCCGATAGCCGTTTCAAGCTCTGGCAGTAAGAAGGCATCATCTTCGCAGGCAAAGCTAATTGAAACGCCATCGTTACCCGCGCGGCCAGTACGACCGATGCGGTGAACATAATCTTCCGGATCTTCGGGTAGATTGTAATTGATGACGTGACTAACGCCGTCAATATGGATGCCGCGACCGGCTACGTCGGTTGCAATGAGCACCTGAACTTTTCCGTTACGGAAATTCTCCAGTGTTTTGATGCGGCGGTTTTGCGGTACTTCACCGGATAGCATCGCCGCTAAAATGCCTTTTTTCTGCAAACGTTCACACAGACGGCGAGTTATATCGCGGCGATTAGCGAAGACGATAACTTTGTCGAAATTTTCGGTTTTGATGAGATTGAAAAGCAGATCAAATTTCTGTGACTTTTCGGTGATATAGACTTTTTGTTGCACCGTGTCAGTGGTTACCTGAGTCGGTTCAATCTCGACGATCTCGGCGTCTATGGTCCAACGTTTTGACAGACTCATGACGTCATCGTTAAAGGTTGCTGAGAACAGCAGGGTTTGACGCTGCTTGCTCGGAGGCGTGAGACTAACAATGCGTTTGACGTCAGGGATAAAGCCCATGTCGAGCATGCGGTCAGCTTCATCGAGAACCAAAAATTCTACACGGTCTAACCAAAGGTCGCGTCGGTTGGCAAAATCGAGTAAGCGGCCAGGTGTGGCAACGAGAATATCAATAACGGCGCCCTGCAACGTTTCTTGTTGCACGGTAAAGTTCATGCCGCCAACGACGCTCATGACTTTTAAATCGGTATGTTGAACTAGCTGTTGCGCATCTTTTTCGATTTGCATTACGAGTTCGCGTGTCGGCGCAATAATCAGTGCGCGCGGTTCGCCAGCGTAACGTTTGGTGTCGAGGGGATTGGCCAGCAAGTCGTTAATAATGGTAATTAAAAACGCGGCAGTTTTGCCGGTACCTGTTTGTGCGCGGCCAATAGCGTCGGCGCCGGACAGGGTGTGCGTGAGCACCTGTGCCTGAATGGGGGTGCAATACTGGAATCCAGACTCAGCGATGCTGCGCATAAGTGGCAGTGCAAGGTTGAAATCGTGAAACCGGGTCTGGCCTTCTTGCGCCGGAACGTCAAAATCGGCGAGTGACCAGCCTTGTGTATTGCTCATGCGTTAGTGTCCGCTGTGGAAGAAGTCGCCATTGTAGGGAATATCTGGCGATCTTTCAGCCAGAGACTGATGGTTGGTCAGTAAATACAGTGTTCGAACGGAAAAGGACTGGGTAGGGAAGGCAGAGCGCTAGCGCGCAGGGGAACGTTGAAACACCAGCAGACGATTGTTCGCAGGCATTTCGTGATCTTGAACCGGTGTTAAGCCGTGCTGTGCCATGGTGTCCGTCACCCACTCGGCGTCACGAATCCCTGACTCAGGGTTGCGTGCCTGGAGCCACTGTTGGAATTGCGCGTTGCTGTCGGAGGTAAAGCGGCCCTGATAATTAAAAGGGCCGTAAATCATAAACAAACCTTCGCTGCTGAGAGCGCTGGCACCTCGAGCGATGCATAGCGCCGCGCTGTGCTGCGACATAATATGCAGGCTGTTGGCGGTGAACAATGCGTCGTAGGGGCCTTGGGGCCAGCTATGACGCACATCCAGCTCGATGGGCTTGAGGATATTGCTGCACGGTGTGTCGTTGAGCCACAGCTGTATGCCGGCAAGATTGTCGAGAACGTCTGACGGTTGCCACTGAACGTGGGGCAGATGTTGAGCCAGCCAAGTGGCGTGCTGGCCCGTGCCACTGCCGACTTCGAGTAGCCGAGCCGGCTTGGTGAGGTGCTCACGGAGCACCGCCAAAATCGGCCCTTTGTTATTCTCACAGGCTTGTGAAAACGGCTTCTCTGTTGCCATACCTATCTCACCTTACCGACTTCTCGTATTTATTTTCCGTACTTAGCGAGCAGCTTTTGCCCTGAGATCATGATCTTTTGGTAAGCGGTCGGCATCATGCGTTGCATGCTATCGACGGCGACGGCATCGCTACCAATCAGGACGCGGCGCTTATTGCTGCGGATGCCTTTGATGATGGTCGCAGCGGCGTCTTCCGGGGTGGTGCGGAACATTTTTTCAAAGTCTTCCCGTGGGTCGGCTTTGCTGCTGCCGGTAAACTTACTGACATCGCCTTTCATGCGCGCACTGCGGGCAATATTCGTTTTAATGCCGCCTGGATGAATGGTTGTGCAAGAGACACTGCTGCCTTCCATTTCCAGCTCCATACGCAAGGCGTCGGTAAAACCGCGCACGGCAAATTTTGCGGCGTTATAGGCGCTCTGCGTGGGCACACTAATAATGCCAAAGATGCTGGAAATATTAACGATATGGCCAGCGTCAGCCTGTTTGAGGTAAGGCAAAAATGCCTTCGTGCCGTACACGACGCCCCAGAAATTGATGCCCATCAACCACTCAAAGTCGTCGTAGGTGGTGTCTTCAACGGTTGCGCCTAGGGCTACACCGGCATTATTGATGACGATGTTTACTTTGCCGTAATGGGCGTGAACTTTGTCGGCGTAGGCGTAAAAGGCTTCGCGATCCGACACATCAAGACGATCTGCGATGGCGGGGCGGCCCATATCATTGAGTTGCTTAGCGACTTCGTTGACGGCGGCTTCATTGATATCGGACAGCGCTACGTTGCAGCCGGCGGCGGACAACTCGATGGCGAGTGCACGGCCAATGCCGGAGCCCGCGCCAGTGATAACAGCAACACGATCTTGTAGTGACTTCATAACAGGCTCCTTGGCCTAAAACGAGCGAAAAAGGGACTTTACACTAAAGGCTTCGCTCGTCTGCGCCGATTTCCATGCCGTTTGTGCCATTCGCTGGCTCTTTAATGCCGTTAGGCAGGAACCACTGTGCTTGCCGATGTATTCAGCGCGCTTTGAATGGCGCCAAGCATCGTTGCGGGGGTTATTGGCTGGCCGCTTTTCAGAGGGGCCCTTTGGGGAGGCAGCCTAGTAAATAGTCCATGTGTTATCGAATGAGCGAGGTTTTTCGATGTGGTAGCCCTGGCCGTAATCTACACCGAGCGTGGAGAGCAGTTGCTCGACCTCTTGGGTCTCAACGAACTCGGCAATGGTGTTAAGTTTGAATGCTCGGGCGACATCGACCAAGGCACGAATTAGTACTTGGTTTTCGCTGTCCTTGGTCAAGTTACGAATAAAAGAGCCGTCAATTTTAATGTAATTTACGGGCAGCTTTTTTAAATAATAAAGAGATGAAAAGCCCACGCCAAAATCATCTAGCGCAAACTGACAGCCGTCAGCTCGTAACGCTTCCATAATTTTAATGGAAGCATCAATGTCGGCTAGCGCTGCCGTTTCGGTGATTTCGAAAATGATCGACGAGGGAGCGACATCGTGATCTTTGAGCGACTGACGAATGTGGTTGACGAGATTGGCGTTATTAAAAGATAACCCCGACAAATTGATGGCGAGATTGGTGTGGATGTTGGCGTTGCGTAGGCGTGCGGAATGCTGAAAAACTTCGTTGATCACTTGTTCGTCAAGGCGGTGAATGAGGCCGTTTTGCTCAGCAGCAATGATTAACTCTGCCGTTGGCAGGAAGGCGTTTTCGTCGTCGCCAACAGGATTGCGGCAGCGCAAGAGTGCTTCGTAATGACTGATGTCGCCGCTGGTGAGGTTCATGATTGGCTGGTAATGCACCGCAACGCCGTTGTTATTGAGGACGTCGCGAATCTGGCGTTCCCAATAAAGGCGTTCATGGATGCGGGCGCGATAGGCGTCGTCACCGTCGAACATGTGCCAAGCGTTACGACCACGGGCTTTCGCTTGGTATAGCGCGATGTCGGCGTTGGCGAGGAGTTGATCGACATCATCGCCGTGTTCGGGAAAAAGTACGACGCCAATGCTGGTGGTAATGGCGACACTGATTTCGCCTTCGAGTGGTCGCAGTTTATGCAGTGAGTGGCAGCACCGCCGCGCCGCGTGTTCGGCGCTACTGCGGTCTGCACCGGGTAGCAAAATACCAAATTCGTCACCGCCCAAGCGGGCAATGACATCAGACTGGCGCAGCTCGGCGCGTACGACCTTGCCCACTTGTTGGAGCAGTCGATCTCCGTGGTGGTGCCCGCGTAGATCGTTGATGTCTTTAAATTGATCAAGATCCAGCAGCATTAGTGAGAAAGCACCGCCATTGGCTTGCAGTTGCCGCGCTTGCTCGAGAAATCCTCGACGGTTCAGCAAGCCGGTTAATGGATCATGTAAGGCGAGCCAGCCGAGGTGCTCCTCTGCTAAACGTTGATCAGAAATATCCAAGCCAATACTGATGATGCGAGTGTCTTTGCTGCCGCGTGCGTGCCATGGCACATGCCACCAGGCTAGCAGCAACGGATCGGCGCCGGGTCGCACTAGGGCATTTTCGTGGCGCACATTGCTGCGTCTTCCTTCGATCAGTTCACGCAGGCGAACTTTGAGAAAGTCAGGTGGCTGGTGCAGTAGGTCGCAAAAACGAAGAGTGTCGCCAAATTGTTCGTCGAGGCCCGAAAGCCAGCGGCCGTGACGATTCACGGACAGCACGCGCCCGTCGCCGTCGTGGGTAAAGACGACGATGTCTGCAGTGTCTTGGAGTAGGCGGCTAAAGTCTTCCTGTTCAGCGAGAAGCTGAGCAAGGTCGTCAAAGCCGTTCTTCCCCCCCGATGTTTTCTTGAGCCAAGTAAGGGCCATAATAATCAACGACCTAGAGTGTGTTAACGGTGTGTTGTTGTTATGGTGCGGCAGCCAGCAGTACGGGTATCGGCTATTCGCGGTGATTAATGCTGCACGCGGGTTGGTATCTGGATTGTTCTTATGGTTATAAGCTATCAGTGGTATGTATAAGAAACAATGATGAGTTTGTGCCACTGCTGTGGCTGCGGGTTAACGTGGCGCCTGTGGCTCTGCATCCCTATACTGGCGCCCTTTATTAACGCCTCTCGGAGACGTGTCTAATGCAACAAGGACGCCATTTATTGGTGGGCGCCCTGCTCGTGCTGGGTTATTTCGCTGGTTTACCCCCTCATTCAGGACAACCGTTACCTGATTTTGAAGTGCCTGCTCAGGCGGTGCGCTCCCCACAGGTCGGTGACGTATGGCAGGAGCTCACCGCGTCTGATGCCAATACCTTGCTGGTGCATGCGGCGTCTGTAGCTGAGCTAGCCGATGGTCGGCTGCGAGCCGTATGGTTCGCCGGTACGCGTGAAGGTGCGTCGGATGTCAGTATTAATACCGCATTATTTGACCCAAAGACTGGCACGTGGAGTCCCGAAACGGTTGCTGTGAGCCGTCAGCAGATGATGACTGGCTTGGGCCGCTATGTGCGCAAGCTTGGCAATGCGGTACTCAGTGTTGAGTCGGACGGCAGCATGCGGTTGTTTGTCGTGACGGTCAGTTTTGGCGGTTGGGGAGCGAGTCGCATTGCGGTGCTGGAGTCGGCAGATCAGGGCGAAACTTGGACAGATCCGAAGCTACTCGTCACCACGCCATTCGCCAATATTAGTAATTTGGTTAAAGGCGGCCCGATTCGTTATAGCGATGGCAGCATTGGGCTGCCTATTTACCACGAGTTTCTGGGTAAGTTTGGCGAGGTGCTACGTTTAGATCGAGACAATCGCGTGCTCAGCAAAGCACGAATTGGCTTTGGCCGTGGCGCTATTCAGCCGGTGCTAGTGGTTGAAGGCCCGCGTTCGGCGACGGCGTTAATGCGCAATGAAATGTCTGATACCTCTGCCGGCATTTGGCGCAGTGATAGTCAGGATGCAGGAAAAAGTTGGTCGCCCTTATTTGCCGCGGGTTTGGAAAATCCCAGTGCGGCAATTAGTGCCGCGCAACTGTCTCCCGAACATTGGCTGGTGGCCACGAACTGCAACGCTGATGAGCGTGACGATCTATGCCTAAAGCGAACCGATGACGGTGGAGAGAACTGGTACTTAGTGAAAATGTTTTATGACCGTGCCTCTCAGCGCGCTGCCAAAGTGCAGGTGGATTTATTGCTGCAGCAGTTGTCCGATGAGGTTGCGCAGGATGTCGGAGTAGAGCAATTGGATAAAGTACTGGACCATGCGCGCCGCAATAAATGCCACGGCGAATTGTGCGAATTTCAGTATGACTACCCGTATATGTTACGCACCCGAAATGGCGATATTCATATTTTGTACACGTGGAATAAAACGTTGACGCGGCACCTGTGGTGGCGGGCTGGACGGCAGCCTAGCGGGCAGCCAGATGAATTGTCAGTGTCAGGAGGTGCACAATGATTGCGTCATTAATCTGCGCGCTCGTGTGGGCCGCTGTAGTGCTGCGCATTTGTCATCGTTGGCTCGGGACGCGTGCACGGGTAGCGGTGTTTGTCTTAGTTGTGGTTTTGGCGTTGTTACCCTTTCCGTGGGGACTGTCTGGTTGGCTATTGGCGATCACCGGAGAGTTCAGTATTACGACGGGTTTACTGGCAATGTTAGCCACGGTGCATCGATTGCGCGGCAAAACAGTATTAACGGTTAGTGAGTGGCGCGCGGCCTGCGTGCTGTTGGCGGTGCTGGCGTTGTTGTATTACCCCATGAGTTTGGGGGCGACCTATTTTGATCCGTATGCATTGGGTTATGGCGACTATCGTTTAAGCACCGCGTTATTGGTGGTGGGATTATTTGCTTGGGTGTGCCGCGCGTACGTAAGCTGTTTTATTTTGATTATTGGCCAGTGCGCGTACTGGTTCGGCGCGCTCAGCTCGGACAATTTGTGGGATTATCTGATCGATCCGTTCTTATGTTTTTGGGTGTTCGGATGGCTCGTACGCGACCTGTATCGGCGCATTCGTTCACAGCAAGAACGTGCGCCGAAGCAGATCGTTGAGTCGAAGTCTATTTAAGACGTTGTGCGCGCGAGCGTAAGATCTGCGGCTAGGACGTTGCGGCGCGGCAGCAGTCGCGCGAGCACGTAGCCCAGAACAAACATGGTGAGATTGCCAATCAGGCCCGTGTAGTACAGGTCAAACGGCACTTGTAACGCCTCAGGCAATAGTCCGCGATGAGACAGTAGCGTCCAGCCGGTAAACAGCATCGTACCGGCAATGCCAAACCACGCCGCCCGCGCGTCGCCCTGACGTGTTAAAAAACCAAGTAAATATAACCCCAACAAACCGCCACTGAGCAACGACACCAAAATTGTTGAGGTGTCTTGCAGTGTTTTTGTATCGGTATTTTCGAGCCACCAAGCTCCGCCGATCATTAGCATCGTTACGCCGCCGGCAACCATCCACGCGGCGCGTAAATAATGCTGGTCAGTTTGCTCTGGTTTTAAATGGCGACGGTATAAATCCACAATACTTACCGCAGTGACAGAGTTAATGCTGGAGTCGAGAGAAGACATCGCCGCGGCCAGCGCGGCGGCAATCACCAGCCCCGCAATACCGTTCGGTAAGTATTCGCTGATAAACCAAGGTAGAATTTTTTCGGCTTTTTCGCTGCCGTTTAAAATGGCATTGGCGGTCTCGTCTGGCTGATGCTGAAACAGCACCCAGAGAGCCGTACCAAGAAACATATAAAAAGCCCAAATTGGCAGGCTTGCCAGCACGCAGACAAGCATGCCACGGCGCGCTTCTTTGGTTGAGGCAGAGGCGCAGTAGCGCTGCACAGTATTTTGATTGCTGGAGTATTCAGTGAGCCATGCGGTTAGGCCGATAAACAACATCATCGTGCCGGTCTTGCTGGTCAAAGAAAGGTCCCAGCGCATAGGTGTGGGTTCGCCGTTTTGCCATTCAGAGAAAGACAGTTTTCCGGCGGCAGAAGCGGTGTCGATTATTTGTGTTAAGCCGCCGGGTAGCATGTCGACGATTACCCACAAGCAGACGATGCCGCCTACCAAGAGCACGATCGTCTGTAGCACATCGGTCCAGATCACGGCGTCGATGCCGCCGACAATGGTGTAGGCGCCAACGATGACGCCGCACAACATAATGGCGTAGCCCGGTGTCAGTCCTGTGACTTCTTGTACCAGCAAAGAGAGCAGCCAGAGAATCATGGCGAGGCGAGAAAGCTGAGCAACAATAAAGGCGATGGCGCCGTAAACACGCACCGACGGGCCGAAGCGTTCTTCTAGGTATTCGTAGGCAGAAATGGTTTGCCGACGACGAAAAAACGGCAGAAAAAGGTAGGCCGCAATGAGTACCGAGATGGGCAGCATTAAATTGGGGAGATATCGTAGCCAGGCCGTTTTAAACGCATCCGCAGGATAAGCGAGAAACGTAATAGAGCTGATGGACGTGCCGACTAACGAGAGGCCAATGACCCAGCCGCGAAAGCGCCGGCCGCCAACAAAGTATTCTTCCGTGGAGGTGTTCTTGCGCGCAAACCAAAGGCCAATGCCAATCGTTAAGCAGAAGTAGCCAACCAGAACGACAATATCGAGAGGGGAAAGGGACATGCCTGCTCCGAGTTTTATTTTGAGTGCGTTACGCGGGAGATCAGGAGGCCAGATAATACGCGTTAGCGCATTATCTGGCTGTGCTGCTTTAGATTGCCTATTGGCGTGTTCCTTCTCTCATAGGATAGAAAGAAGGACCGAGTGCGCCGTTAGGGCTTACTCTTCGCCTTCACGCTCGATATAGACTTCATCGGCTTGTTCGCCACGCTCAGAGTCGCGCGTGGTGAAACGGACGGTTTGGCCCTGACGTAAACTACGGCGGCCACCGTTTTGTACAGCACGGAAGTGAACGAATACTTCGCGGCCATCACTGCCGAGTAAAAAGCCAAAGCCTTTGGTTGGGTTGAACCACTTCACTTCGCCCACTTCCTCGCCTGGGTTGAGTGCTGGCGAGCTGCGGCCGATTTTCGGCATCTTCACCGGCAATAATGCGAACAGCGGCAATGCGTACAGCGCGACCGGTAGCCAGATCCATAGACCGTGTCCGGTCATTGGCGCACCGTGGGTCAGGGCGAGGCCGGCCAAGTAGAGCAGCACAAGCGCATGTAGCGGTGAACGTGCGTCGGCACGGGCCATGCAAAACAGGTTAACGCCGGCGGCGAGAAGCATGCCGAGGCCTGTTTGTTGGCTAAGCAGAACTGAACCGGTCATCGCATTGCGGCTCAGGTGTAGCTGACCGAGAAGAGAGTTAGGGTCAACCAGTAACCAAGCACCAAGAAGCGCGAGAAACAGGGCAAAGATAAGGTAAAAAAACATTAGATAAGGTTTCATGGAAAAAAACACCATGTTGATAGAGTTGAAAGAAAGACCAAGTTACCGGTGAAATGACGGCAAGGCTTGGCGTGTTGTCTGGTAAGTTGCTTCATCCTGATTGTGAACATCAGTCGTGCGCATCACCCGTCCCGCGCGACATTAACGCGTTTCGCCCTCATTGTAACTAAGTGGACTCGTGCATGAAATGTTACCCGTTTATGGAAAGTGCTTTTTTTGATGCTTTACAGCGCAGTGGTGGAGCGGACGAAAGTCAGGGATGGCGGGCGCTTCATTGGCAAGAGCCGCGCTCAGACGGTGATTTTTTTATGCCGATTTACCGGCGTAATCAAAGTTGGGGGGAGTATGTTTTTGATCAGGGTTGGGAGCAGGGCTACCGTCGTGCCGGATTGCCCTACTTTCCTAAGCTGGTGACATCGGTGCCGTTTACCCCCGTGCCAGGACCTCGCTGGCGCGGCACGCTGGAGAGCCCCGAGGCGCTGTGGCGTCATGTGAGCGAGTCCGTCGCCGAGCAGCAGGCGTCCGGTTGGCATCTGCTTTTTCCGGACAACAGTACCCGTGAGGCGCTGGCTGAGTTGCCGCTGGTCTCTCGTCAGGCCTGTCATTTTCGTTGGAATAATCGTGACTATACTGATTTCGAAGGCTTTCTTGCGCTGCTGACTTCACGTAAGCGTAAGGCTATTCGCAAAGAGCGCCTAGCGGTGGCGGCACACGGATTGGACATTCGTCGCGCCAGTGGGGCGGACATTCCCGCCGACTGGTGGCCGGCGTTTTATCATTGTTACGCCATGACGTATTTCAAACGCGGGCAAAAACCCTATTTGCGTCCTGAGTTTTTTGCCCACCTTGTGAATTCGGTGTTGCGGGAGCAACTGACCATCGTCGCGGCGTTTTCTGCGGATCAGATGATCGGCGCCGCCTTTTATTTATCCGACAGTGAAACGCTGTATGGCCGCTATTGGGGTTGCACGGCGGAGTATGACGCGCTGCATTTTGAGTTGTGTTATTACCAAGGTATTGAATTGTGTATTGAGAAAAAATTACAACGTTTTGATCCGGGGGTGCAGGGCGAGCATAAGATTTTTCGAGGCTTTGAACCGGAGATTACCTGGTCATTGCACTGGCTGGCGGATCCACGTTTCCATCAGGCGATTGGACAGTTTTGCCAAGATGAAGCGCGCTCGGTGCAGGCTTACCAGCAGGATGCGCGAAGCATCCTGCCGTATCGAGAAGGAGTGTTGGAAAAGAGTTAGGCCGCTTTCTGATGATGGTGATCGTAGAATACCAACGACATGGTAATAAGGTCTCTTAAATCCCGTTGCGGGTGAGAGGGTTCTTTCGGGCCGAGTTCGTCGGTGACATCTTCGAAGTCTCCCGCTTCGGGTTCTTCCATGTCGACGAAATATTCAATCACACGACGATCCTGACTGACCAGCGTACCGGAAAAAACACCGTCGTCGAATAAGCCGATGCAAGGAAAAACAGCCTGTTCTGGCTCAATACCCTGTTGCCGAAACCACGCAAGTAAGCTGGGGTGTATTGATTCGCCCTGCCGCACTTGTTGGGTGGCATCGCTGACCGCATTCCATGCGTTCTGCTCGCTAATTTTATTGAAATCCATGAGTAAGCCTCTTCTACTTCCTTGCCAGAGTTAACCTAAGTTACGCGCGCAACGCTAGTGTTGAAAGCGTATCCACCCGATAACCGGTTGCCAATACTGGCATAAGCGGCGGCATGGGCGATTGGCCGGTGCGGTTAGGGCGCGTGGCTATGCTGTTAGCGTGGCAGCTCAACCGGCGGCACGGGGCAATCCATGACGCTGCATACGGCGCGTAATAACTCAATTTCGGCTACCTGAATTTTGCTGTCGGCAACAATAATATCGGCGAGCGTGTCGACGAGTGGGCCTTTCAGTAGCGGGGTAAGGTCGCGCAGGTTACGCAGAGCTTTGTGTAGCGCGTTAAGCGTGCAGCGGGATGCCGGTAGAAGTGTGCGGCCTGGTGGTAATAGCGAACCGCGCGCTCGGCTGAATAGGGCGACTGCGTCGTCGTCACGTGCGCCGCCTGAAAACACAATGATAGATAGTAGCAATTGGATGTCGCCGGCGACTTGCGCATAGCGGCGGAAGCGAACAGGCCTTGCGCGACCTGACTTTTTGTTGAGATGTTCGAGCACGAGGACGAGCAGCAAAAATTCAAATGGATTGATCTTGTCGTCGTGTTGCACCAGTTGATTGAGTTTGGTGCACAGCGCGTCTCTTTCGTCGCGAGAGAATTGTTTCAGTGACGTAATCGATAGATCAAGCAACGGCAAGCGCAGTCTACTGCCGAGCGCATCAATGCTGTCGGCGAGCGCCAGCAATTGGTCGCCATCTTGCGGGTTAAGCGAAAGCAGTTTGAGCAATTCATGACGGTCGCTTTGGCTGGCCAAAATAGCCAAAGCGAAAACGACTTGCCGTGCGCCAGCTGGCGAGTGAAGTGTTGCTTTGATGGTCGCGGGAATAGATTCCAGTAGCCGTTGGCCATAACCGAGCTGGGCAGCATCAATAACGCCGACACGGTTTGCGGCAGACGGTGTTGCTGCGGAATGATCGGCGTGACTTGCGGGGGCATTCGCACTGGCATCCACTCCATTGCTTGCGCCGCCCTCTGCTCCACTGAATCCCGCAACGCGTGGATCTGCCGCGGTGGGGCTGGTTGGTGCGCTGGGTTGTGTATTGGATTGCCGCGCCCTGACATTAGCCCGTGTTACCCAATCTGGCCCCAGTGCGGCCAGTCGTTCGTCGAGAGGGGGATGGGTGGCGAGCAGGCTGTTTAACTTCAGCGGCACGGTTGTCGAAAAGCACATGTGACTCATGTCTTCCGCATGCACGGTATCCAGCAGGCTGCCCTGACCGTTACGAATACTAATGAGTGCGCCGGCAAGACCGGACGGGTTGCGCGTGAACTGCACAGCGCTGGCGTCGGCGAGGAGTTCTCGTTGGCGCGAAATCGCAGCTTTAATTAAACGACCGAAGAACAGCCCGATGTAACCGATCGCCATCAGCGCGAGCCCGGCAATAATAAGGGCGCTGCCATTTTTACTGTTTCTGCTGCGGCGCGCGGAAAAGCCACGGCGGCGATTGCTGTGTAATAAAAACTCACCGACCTTACCAATCGATAAAATACCGGCGAGTACAGCCATGAGGCGCATGTTGATACACATGTCCGCATTAAAAATATGGCTGAACTCGTGGGCAATAACGCCTTGCAGCTCTTCGCGATTGAGTTCGGCAAGGGTGCCTTGGGTAACCATCACCACGGCTTCGCTTGGTCGGTAGCCCGCAACGAACGCATTAATGCCTTGTTCATGGCTAAGCACATAGGTTCGCGGTGCAGGGATGCCGGACGCGAGCGACATTTCTTCAACGACATTGCGTAGGCGGCGCTGGTCTGGGGATTCGGTATCGGGAAGAATTTCACTGGCGCCGAGCATGTCGGCCAGCGCTTCGCCACCGTCGCGTAGCTGCCACAATTTTAACAGGCTGCCGCTGACAATAACGAACAAGGTCAAGCCTACGGACCAGAAAAACGGCTGCGACGTAATCCATTGCGGGAAGGTTGGTTGGCCAAAACCTGCTTGTGCTAGGGCGATATAGGCCGCCAAGTTAACTAAGCAGATAATACCCAGTACAGCGATGACAAAATAAAACACGAGCAGGCTGGTGTTACGCCGTGCTCGGTCTTGGTGTTCAAAAAAATTCATTACTGCGTGCTCGCGTTCGCGCCGGCCCTAAAAAGAAACTTTCGGTGCTGTGCGTGCTTCAGCGCTTTCAATTTTTAGCAGTTCGGCGGGCTCGAACTGTCCCACAAAGCCGCCAATAACGTTATTAGGGAATTGCTCGCGGTAGGTGTTGTAGGACATCACCGCGTCATTAAACGCTTGGCGAGAAAAACCGATGCGGTTCTCAGTGGTGCTTAGCTCTTCCATTAACTGGCTAATGTTTTCGTTGGCTTTTAGATCAGGATAGTTTTCAGAGAGCGCAAAGAAATTGGCGAGCGCGCCAGACAATGCACTTTCGGCGCGGCCTACGGCCGCCACAGCTGCACCGTTCTCTGGATGTGCGCTGGCACCTTTGCGGGCGCCAACCGCAGCGCTGCGAGCTTCGGTGACGTTGATCAGTGTTTGTTGCTCGTGGGCCATGTAAGCCTTGGCCGCTTCGACAAGATTGGGGATGAGGTCGTGGCGACGTTGAAGCTGCACGTCAATCTGCGCGAAGGCATTCTTAAAACGGTTACGCAGGGCAATAAGCCGGTTATATACGCTAATTAGAAAGACGACGGCGGCGATTAAAATGCCAAAAAAGATCCATATGCCCATTGCAGTTCCCCGAGTGTTATTTCCAGTACGTTTTCAGTACGTTGAAATTACCTGAATGTGGCGGAAATGGCTACGAAGCTAGAAGGGGGTTATCTAGGGTGCAGAGACTGGAGCGAGGAAGGGTTCTAGAGAAGGGGGTGGAAAGCCTATCAGGGCTGCGCCGATGGCCGGTGCAGCCCTTTGCAATGGGCTAAAAGGCTAGGCTTGGCTGCCCAAAACCGCAAAAGGCAAATAGTGGTCGATCAATAATGCGGCGAAGATCACGAATAGATAGGTGATCGAATAACCAAACGTTTTCATCGGGAGCTTAGGGTCATCCGTAAAACGCAGGCGCACGGCATGCACTAAAAAGATCAGCCCGAGAACGACGGCCGTTACTAGGTAAATCAAACCACTCATGCCGGTGAGATAGGGCAGAAGAGATGAAATAAACAGTAGCACTGTGTAATAAAGCACCGTGTCGCGAGTGAACGGAATGCCGTGCGTTACCGGCAGCATAGGAATCTCGGCTTTGGCATATTCGTCGGCGCGATGAATCGCCAGCGCCCAAAAATGTGGTGGTGTCCAAACGAAAATCAGTAGCACTAAAAGCAGTGCGTAAGGGTGGATATCACCGCTGACCGAAGTCCAGCCTAATAACGGGGGGATAGCGCCCGCTAGACCGCCAATAACAATGTTTTGTGGCGTGGCGCGCTTTAAATAAAGGGTGTAGATAAACGCGTAGCCGACAAAGCCAAACAGGGTGAGCCATGCAGTCAGTGGGTTGACGAGAAAATAAAGTAGCGCCATGGACATCGCGGCGAGCATGACGGCAAAGGTGACCGCGGCACGCGTATTAATTTTCCCCGTGACGATGGGACGTTTGGCCGTTCGCGCCATGACAGCATCGATTTTCTGATCCATGATCTGGTTGATGGCCGCAGACGCCATCATTGCCAAAGAGAGGCCAATGGTGGCGGGAATGAGTATTGAAAATGGCACCATGCCGGCGGGCTCGGTCGCCAAAAACATACCGGCAACGGCGGTTACCATTAAGAGTGCAACGACGCCTGGCTTGGTGAGGGTGTAGTAGTCTCGCCAGCTTGCTGAATCACTCATATTGCGCGCTCCGCTTCGGTGTGAATGGCACGTGCGAATAGCACCAGACTGACTAATAAAAGGAGTGCGCCGAGGTTGTGGCCAACGGCGACTACGAGAGGAATATGGAACAGTACGTTGCTAATGCCAAGCCCGATTTGTGCAGCGAGTAATAAGGCAATAAGAACGGCGAATTTCCGATAAAAATGACAGCGTGCCCGGCACAGCACTTTAACAACAAGCAGGCCGACCAACAGTGTTACTAATATGGCGCCAAAGCGATGCATGACATGGATCGTTGTGCGGGCATCGTTTTCGAGCACACCAAACTCATAGTCCGGTTTGTCGTGCTCATGGCCCCAGAAGGTGAGTGCTTCGTCAAAATCGAGGTGGCTTGTCCAGCCGCTTTCGCAGATTGGCAGCTCGGTGCAAACGACAGCGGCATAATTGGCCGTCGTCCAGCCGCCCAATGCGATCTGAATGGCAAGGGCCGCAATCGCGGCATAGGTCAGACCGCGTAAGCTGCGCACGTCGCAATCGTTTAGGAAGTCTGGCCAGCGATACAAGCGGGCGGTGAGCCACACTAGCAGCGTCAGGGTGGCAAAGCCGCCCAATAAGTGCAGCATTACAATGGTCGGTTGCAGGCCCATAGTGACGGTCCACATGCCAAGCATGCCTTGGAAGATAACCAGTGCGGTAAGCGTAGTTGGCAGCGCGACGGGTTGTCGTTTTTCGCGGCGATTTAACCAGGCCAGCACGGTAATGATGACGATCATAAGGCCGAGTGTGCTGGCGAAATAGCGGTGCACCATTTCTGGAACGGTTTTGTGTGCTTCGCGTAATGCGCCGGGTGCGTCGAGGTTAATGGTGTCGACGTGCTCCATGGCTGAGCGCACATCAAGATGACCATAACAACCGGGCCAGTCTGGGCAGCCGAGTCCGGCATCGGAAAGTCGCGTCCAAGCGCCCAGCATAATAACACCCATCGCCAAAGCGATAGCGACAATGACGAGGCGTTTTTGCCACGTCAGCAACGCGTTTTCTTGCATGTTTATCTTATCCAATCAGTGAGCCTTTCAGCGTGCGTTTGAGGTCAGCACGAATCTTGTCCGCTTCCAGCAGGATGTCTTCCATTTTTTCGTAAGTCGGGTACCAGATAAAAATTTTGCCATCTGGGCTGACGATATAAATGTGATTCACGGCGCTACTTTCGCCCTGCATAAAGGGCACGAGTGCGTGTTCGGCAGCAACGCTGTCGATAAAGATTTCTTCCATGCCAGAAACGTTTTCATCGAGAAATTCTTGTAGCTCTGGCCCGGCAGGACGAGTGTGTGCGATTAATCGACGCACTCGTGGTGTATCCGTGTCGAGAGATTTTCGTAACTGGGTGATTAAATAAAACAGTGCGTTTTTGCAGCTGACAGCACAGTCGCCGTTAGCGATGTAGAGGAGCGTCCATTGCTCCGCCAAGCGATTGTTGAGTTGTTCGCTATTGAGAGCGGTGCCGTTTGAGTCACGTGGTTTTAAATCGGCGAAATCGACATGCGGAATAATCAGCGTGCCTTTGTTGTTGCGGTCCATGTCACCGAGGTCGACAAAGACGCGAATATAGGCAAATGTCAGCAAGAACGGCGCGATCATGCACAGTAAAAGAAGTCGGTTTTTAGTGCGTGTTGTCATCACAATGCAGTCCCCGTCATGCGGTTTTACGAAAGCTGGCGGCGACGAAAACCACCAGCGCCATGGTTGCTAAGGCAAACCATTGCAGAGCATAGGCGCGGTGCCGTTGCGGCCCCATGATTGCCTCCGTTGCATCCTGCCAGGGGCGTGGGAGCTGTGTTTTGCTCTCCAGCGTCGCATCCGGAGAGACCCGGATTTCGAAGGGCGCCAATTCTACCCCAAGAAGATGGCCAATTGCCTGCATTTCAACCTTCTGTACCCGTAATGGCCATTGCGCTTGCGCAAGGTCGTCCTCCGCTAGGGTGAATGTCTTGCTGCTATAAAGGTAGCTGTGGCCAGTAATGGTGACGTGCCCGTTAATGGGCTCAATCTCAGGTAGTACCGCACGCCGGCGCCCGCGCGGCAGCCAGCCGCGATTCACCAGTAGGGCATAGTGGTCATCGCTATTGAAGAGCGTTAGCAGGTAGTAACCGGCAACTCCGTCGACGACACGATTGTCCAACAGTAAGTTGTAGCGGTTATCAAATTGGCCGCTTAGCACGACAGGGTAGTGTGCTGGGTCGGGCATCTTGAGTAGTTGCTTGAGCGGGACGGGAGCCTGGTCGGCACGGCTGCGGACGTTTTCTACTAGCGTCTCCTTCTCCGCGGCGCGGCTGAGCTGCCACGCACCTAATCGCAGGCAAAATGCCGCCGCCAATAGCGCAACGATGAGTGCGGGCCAGCTTAGATGGAAGCGACGGGAAGCGGTCAATGTGCTCTCCACGGCAAAAGAGTCACTGCAGTTTTGCCAGCAGCGGATAGAATGGGCGCCATTGTAGCGATGTGTGGCGCGAATGCACGGCGTGTTGGGTCGATTAAATGGATTTCACGGGAGCATAGTTATGTGGTGGGTAAAGGTCTTAGTGTTAGCGCTGCTGGCAGCGTCAGTGGTTGCGTTGTTCCGGGCGCTGAGCGCGATGATGCGCGGTGAAGGTGGCGAAGGGAAAACCGTGAAAGCGTTGGCGTGGCGTATCGGTCTGTCTATCGCGATTTTTCTGTTTTTGTTGCTATCAATGTATATGGGCTGGGTGAAGCCGCACGGCGTTAACCCAACCCAGAGTTATGCCGAGCAGCCGGATGAGAAGGTGAGCAGCAGAAGTGGGCGAGTCCGTGCCGGCGAAGAGCTGAAGACTGAAACGCGGGAAGGTGTTGCGCCTAAGGCCGAGTCGGCAGGTGATCCGGTCAAATAGTAGAGTGTGCGCTCAGGTCGATGTAAGTCAGCGTTAACATTGTTCCTGAGCGTGTTTTGAGAAGGCTAGTTTTTTAGCGTCTGCAGCCGGTGCGTGTGTTACGACTTTCTGCCTTTGCCGCCAGGGCCGAAGTTAATCGGGAAGTTTGAGACGTTGCTGCTACCGCTGCCGGCCTCGGTCACTTTGGCGATGCCTTCTTTTTCGACTTCATCAATACGCACGATTGAGCTCATCGGGATAAAGGAGCGCTGCACGCCAGCAAATTCGTTCTTTAGACGCTCTTCGGACGGATCGACAACCATTTGTGAGCGCTCACCAAAGAGAAATTCCTCAACCTCAATAAAGCCGTACAGGTCGCCTTGGTAAATATTGGCGGCATAGATCTCGTAGATCTGACCTTGATTGAGAAAAATTACTTTGTAGATCTGTCGAGGAGAGGTCATTTTTCGGTCCGGCGTATAACGGCTGATAGCATTTACGGTGATGGGGCGGCGTATCGCCCCGTGTGCTTTGCTGAGGCACGGCCACTCAAGCCTTTGTGTAAAAGGGCACGTGAGTGAGGCGCGCGAGCATAACATAGATGCGTCGCCTAGAAATCTATTATAGGCGGTGCAGCCGGTGGGCAAAAGGGCCGAAAAAATCACGAACTTGCTCAGGCGCGCGCCGGCAGATATCGGCTTCTGTATGTTTTTTATGCATGCATGTTGTTGTCGTGATGAAACGTGCATCGCCGTCGGGGGAGTGCCGAGGAAAGTGTTTTTCTAGGAAGCTGAAAACTCGACGATAGCGGTCCGCAAAGATGCATAAAACCCGTGTTTTTCGTCTGGACTTTGCCATCCTGAATGACTAGAGTTAGCGCCCACAATGCAGGGTGGGGCGAAATGCCACACCTGAAACTCGGCAAGTGATTGAAAGATATAGACTTTCTGTCAGTTTATTGGGTTTTGGGGGCTCGTGTCGTTTAGTCAATCCGATGACTGAGCGGCGAGAGCGGTATCCGCTTTTACGCCGTGGGTTTTATCATAATGAGCTTCATTATGGCAAAGTCGGCGTCACCATTAGCATCAATCCTGAAACGCTTTCCGGGCCGTTTGCGGCCAGCAAAAACCTGCGTTTGCCAACTGCGGCTGGCGCTTGGGGAAAACAGGGAGCTTACGCAATGCCGTCAACACTGTTCCGCCGCGCGGCCACCGCGCTGACCCTGCTGATGATCAGCGGAGTTGGCCTTGCCAGCGACTGGACCGAAAGGTCCGACCACAATCTTCGCCCGGGTGTTACCCCGATCAGTCAGGACGTTTACGACCTGCATATGGCCATCCTGTATGTCGTTTCGGCGATCGGTATTTTGGTCTTCGGTTTGATCATGTATTCGGTGTTTGCGCACCGACGCAGCAAGCGACCTAAGCCGGCTGATTTCCATGAGCACGTATTCCTTGAAATCCTGTGGACTGTGATTCCGTTCTTTATCCTCGTTGGCATGACCATACCTGCCACGAAGGTTCTGATCCGCATGGATGACAGCAGCGCTTCTGAACTGGTTGTTAAGGTAACGGGCTATCGCTGGAAGTGGAGCTACGAGTACCTGACCTACCAAGACGACAATAATGTTGGCGTTAACTTTTTTTCAAACTTGAAGACACCGGCAGAGCAGTTCAACCGCCCGGCGTTGGAAGCAGGTTTGTTTCCGTATGGCACCGCAGCCGAGAATTACGGCAAAGACGCGCCAGAAAAAGATCACAACTACATGCTTGACGTGGATAAGCCGTTGTACATCCCATCGGGTGTGAAGGTCCGTTTCTTGATTACCTCTGACGACGTTATCCATTCTTTTTATATGCCGGACTTTGGTCTTAAGAAAGATGCCATTCCTGGTTTTGTGAATGAAGTCTGGACCAATGTGCCAGTGGGTAATGAGGGCACCTATTACGGTCAGTGCGCAGAGTTGTGTGGTAAGAATCACGCCTTTATGCCGATCGAAGTGCGTGTTGTTGCACAAGACGAGTTTGATGGTTGGTTAGCGGCTGAGAAAGAAAAAGCGGCATCTGGCCCAGATTTAACGCCATTTTCTAGCCTTGAGTCTGCGCTAGAGTTGGGTCAGCAAAAATACGCCGCTTCTTGTGCGCTATGTCACGGTGCGAACGGAGAGGGCGGCATTGGGCCAGCCTTTGTCGGTTCGGAAATGGCGACAAAGCCTGAGCATTTGCAGGAACATATCGACGTGCTGGTGAATGGCCGTAATGCAATGCCAAGCTTTAAGGCGCAGTTAACGCCTCGGGATATTGCCGCCGTTATTACCTATGAGCGTAATGCTTGGGGTAACGACACTGGTGATCTTATTCAACCCGCCGACATCGCGAAGTAAGGGGGACGACAATGACTGCTACGACTGCAGAGCATCACGATCACCATGATGATCATCATCACGCCCCGCATGGCCTAAAGCGTTGGTTGTTTTCAACCAACCATAAGGACATCGGTACACTTTATTTGTGGTTTAGTTTCGCCATGTTTCTGGTGGGCGGTCTGCTCGCGCTAGTGATTCGCGCAGAGCTGATGTACCCCGGTTTGCAGGTGGTAGATCCTGAGTTCTTTAATCAGATGACCACGGTTCACGGACTGGTAATGGTCTTCGGTGCGATCATGCCAGCGTTTGTTGGTTTGGCGAACTGGATGATCCCGTTGATGATTGGTGCGCCAGATATGGCGTTGCCGCGCATGAACAACTGGTCGTTCTGGATTCTGCCTTTTGCGTTCAGCATTCTGATTGGCTCTGTGCTGATGAGTGCGTTTGGTGCTGGCCACCCGTCTGCGCCGAACTTCGGCTGGACATTCTATGCGCCGCTATCGACCACTTACGGTCCAGCGTCCACTGATTTGTTTATCTTGTCGGTACATATGATGGGTATTTCTTCCATCATGGGTGCGATCAACGTTGTGGTAACGGTCTTCAACTTGCGTGCACCAGGCATGACGTTGATGAAGATGCCGCTGTTCGTTTGGACTTGGTTGATTACCGCGTTCTTGTTGATTGCGGTTATGCCGGTACTGGCGGGCGCGGTCACTATGATGTTGACCGATCGTCACTTCGGCACCGACTTCTTTAATGCGGCTGGTGGCGGTGATCCCGTGTTGTTCCAGCACGTGTTTTGGTTCTTCGGTCACCCTGAAGTTTACATCATGATTCTGCCAAGCTTCGGTATCGTTTCGTCGATTATTCCGGTGTTTGCGCGCAAGCCACTGTTTGGTTATGCCTCGATGGTTTACGCCACCGCGTCGATCGCATTGTTATCGTTCGTTGTGTGGGCACACCATATGTTCACCGTTGGCATGCCGTTGGCCGGTACATTGTTCTTTATGTACATGACCATGCTGATTTCCGTTCCGACCGGTGTAAAAGTGTTTAACTGGATCGCGACGATGTGGCGCGGATCGCTAACGTTTGAGTTGCCGATGAAGTGGGCGCTCGCGTTTGTGATTCTGTTCACCTGTGGCGGCTTGTCGGGTTTGATGCTGGCGATTACGCCGGCGGACTTCCAATACCACGACACCTACTTTGTAGTGGCGCACTTCCATTACGTGTTGGTTTCGGGTGCGGTGTTCTCGATTATGGCGGCGGCGTACTACTGGTTGCCTAAATGGTCGGGCGTGATGCCAAACAAGATCTTGGGTGAGGTGCATTTCTGGTTCTCATTGTTGTCCGTGAACCTGCTGTTCTTCCCAATGCACTTTGTTGGTCTTGCTGGTATGCCGCGCCGTTATGCGGACTACGCGTTGCAATTTACCGATTATAATTTCTGGATTTCTATTGGTGCTTTCTGGTTCGGCGCGTCACAGTTGATCTTCTTGGCTGTTGCTGTGCTGTGCTGCATGAAGAAGGGCGAAAAAGCCCCGATGAATCCATGGAACGCGCCAGAAGAAGATTTGGAGTGGACCGTGCCTTCGCCAGCACCTTTCCACACCTTTGATACACCGCCTGTTATTAAGTAAAGCAGGTCGTTAGGCATACAGGAGCGGGTCAGTGGCAGAGCAGCCGAACCTTGAAGATCGCATTAGTGGCACACTGAAAAAGTTGCTGATTGCATCGGTGCTAATGTTTGGGTTTGGCTTTGCGCTGGTTCCGCTCTACGACGTTATTTGCGACGTCACCGGATTAAATGGCAAGACAAATAGCAGCGCGGCGGCAGAATCGAAAGAAGTTGATGCGTCGCGCACGGTTCGGGTGCAGTTTGTGACTCAAACTAATGCTGATATGCCCTGGGAGTTTCGCCCTGAAGTACGCAGCGTAGAGCTGCATCCTGGCGAAATTAAACTGGTGCAGTTCTTTGCCAAAAACGAAGCTGTCGATACCGTTATTGGTCAGGCGATTCCGTCGGTGACGCCGGGTGTTGCAGCGTCGTATTTAAAGAAGACCCAATGTTTTTGCTTTAACCAGCAAACATTGGCAGGTGGTAAGTCCATGGATATGCCAGTGATCTTTTATTTGGATCCAGCTATTCCGAAGCATATTACCGAGCTAACGCTTTCTTACACGCTGTATAACGTCACCGAACGTGAGCAGCAGAAGAGTAAAGATGTGGCTGTTCATCGCGGCAGTCAGTTCTGACAGGAGAAGGGTCCCATGGCAGACAGCAGTAACAAATATTATGTACCGGAAAGCAGCCCATGGCCCCTGAGTGGCTCTATCGGTCTGTTTATGATCGCGCTTGGCGCCGGAAACTTTATTCAGCAGAGCACAGACTTCGGTCAAGACGTGCTGAAGCATCAGGGCACGGGAGCGGGTTGGCTGCTATTGGCTGGTGCGCTGTGGTTGATTGCGACACTGTTTTTCTGGTGGCGTGACACCATTAAGGAATCCATTTCAGGATTGCACGAAGGCCGTCTCAGTGGCTCATACCGCCAAGGTATGGTGTGGTTTATTTTCTCTGAAGTGATGTTCTTTTCGGCATTCTTTGGCGCGATGTTTTATGCCCGTTGGTTGATCGTTCCGTGGTTGGCGGGCGAAGGCAACAACGCGATGACCCATGAATTACTCTGGCCGAACTTTCAGGCCTATTGGCCGCTGACGACCACGCCTGATGGTCGTACAACGCAAGCAATGGGCGCTTGGGGTTTGCCTGCCATTAACACCGCGATTCTGTTGGTGTCTTCATTGACGTTGACCATTGCGCATCACTCTTTGATCGCTGGTGAGCGCGGCAAGCTTATTATTTTCCAAGGTATTACCGTTGTTCTCGGCATTATCTTTTTGTGCTTGCAGGTAGAAGAATATATTCACGCCTATCAGCATATGGGATTGACGCTTAATTCCGGTATTTACGGCAGCTTGTTCTTCTTGCTAACGGGCTTCCATGGCATGCACGTGACCATGGGTACGGTCATGCTGCTGATTATGTTCTTGCGTATCTTGAAGGGACACTTCAGCAAAGATAATCACTTCGCCTATGAGGCTGCAGCCTGGTACTGGCATTTCGTTGATGTAGTGTGGTTGTTCCTTTACATCTGCGTCTACTGGCTCTAAGCGAGTAGAAAAAAGGGCCTCATTGAGGCCCTTTTTTTATGCCTGTTTTTTGTCAAGGCGCCTCCGTCTCAAAAAAATCAGGTGCGGCGATTTTTGCTGTGCAGGGTAATGACGCCCAGCCGATGGTCATTGGTTTGCGTCACAACAGCTTGCCGGTGGGGCAGTGCAGCCGGCAGAGCGCCTGCTGGCGAGGACGTGCTGCTATTGAGGTTGCTATGGCGTTGATAGGTGTTCGTCTCCGCGCCGGCCTGACCGAGCCATGCGACGGCGGTGATGGCAATAAATCGATTGATAATGTGCGCTTTCATGCCTTTCTCCCTGTTACATGTGCTTAATCATGATCATGGTAGCCATGTTTGTGTGCGTAACGGTAAGTGAGAGTCGAAGGGCGGCGAAATGGTTTCCGTCAAAATGTATGTAAATGTTGTTGTGTGGACTGTATTGGCAAATGGTGTGATGTTCTGCACGCTCGCGCCTCCCGTGAATCAGTCAGATAGCTGATAGGGGTAATGGTCATGCATCTCATGCTGAAGGCTTTCGCTAACCCTTATTACGTATTTTTGTTGTGAAAGTGGCATTTTGATGCCCCTCTGTCCGACTATTAACGTTGTGATCTTGTTCTCAATTTAAGCGGGCCTTAACATGCGCTCGCCGTTAGTATTTGTGCTGGCGCCGCCCAGCATATGATCGGCGCGGCTGTACGCTTGAATGCAGTGCGCATAGAAGGACGACTGTCACGACACAGCGCATTACGCTGCTGGGGATTCCGACACAATGCAGCCGCATAAGTCGTGAAATTAAGGGAAGGATTCCGTGCAAATCAGAAGTTTATTACGCCACGTTTCTAACTACTCGCTCGGCTCGCTTGTCGTGACGTTGGCAGGATTCATTTCCTTTCCAATTCTTACTCGCCTATTAGGTGTAGATGATTACGGTAACATGAGTCTTGTTGCCGTGACGCTTACCTTTCTCGTTGCCGTCGGTAAACTGGGCCTTCAACATTCTGCCATTATGTTCTATTCAGAGACCAGCGCTGGAAAGAATGAATGGAATATGCCGCAATATTTTTCTACCGTTATTTTGGGTATGTGTGCCAGCGGCGCATTAGTAACGGCGTGTTGGCTTGTTGTCTGCATTACAGCAGAAAACGTATTTTGGGATCACCCAACGATAGTCGATATTTTTATTATTGCTTCGCCCCTCGTTTTGACGCGCGTAATACAGAGTGGCTTAAATAGTATTTTGCGTGCTCAAGAGCGCAGTGGACTAACTGCGATCTACTCAGTGCTATGGCGTTATGGAAACCTAGTTTTCGTTATTGGTGGGATGCTGCTGATCGAGGCATCACTAAAGGTCTTTTTTGTTGCGACAATCGCCGCAGAAACTGTAGTGCTTTTAGCGATGGCCTATACTGTTCTTAGTCGCGAGAAAATTCATGTCTCTCTGTTTTCCTCGAAGCTTTATCGCTACATGGCGCTATTTGGTTTGCCCATGCTTGGTTATGAAATGGCAGGCATTTTCGCCAGTATTGGCGATCGCTATGTTATCAAGCTGGTGCTTGGTGCGGAGGAGTTGGGTAAGTACGCCGCGGCGTACAATCTTTCGGAATACGTATCGGCGATTATTATTAGTTCATTGGCTGCTGCCATCTTGCCGATGTACTTGCGCATTTGGTCCGAGCGTGGTCGAGAGGCGACTGAAGAGTTCTTAGCTAAATCATTGCGTATTTATGTTTTCGCCGCACTTCCTGTTGCGTTTGGCTTCTCGGCAGTGGCGGACAATTTTATCGCGATTATGGCGTCGGCAGCGTACAGAGAAGGTGCTGTGACGGTGCCGTATGTTGTGATGGGCATGATTGTCGATGGAGGCATCATTATTCTGGCAGCAGGCCTTTACCTTAAGAAGGACAGTAAACGGCTGATGTTGGCGTTGTGTTTTTCCTCAGTACTTAACCTAGCGTTAAATATCATATTGGTGCCAAAACTCGGAATTAAGGGCGCTGCCATTGCGACGCTGGCGACATATTGTGCGTTTGCATATGTTGCTTGGCGTCTGTCTTCTCGTGTTATTACCATCGCGTTGCCGTGGAAGCAGGTGTTGCGTTACGGATCATTCTCGCTAGCGATGTACTGGGTGGTAGGGCAGGTATCGTTTGAGGGTGAAGTGCTCTCGCTGGTTAGCAAGGTGTGCGTCGGCGGCCTCTTTTATGGTTTGCTCGTACTTCTATTTGATCGCGATAGTCAGCAGATGGTGCGACAGCTATTGCGCCGCGAAGAATGATTGTACTGACTCCATCAGTATTAAACGGCAGTCGCTATTCTGCTTTAAGGAAAATATACGTGTGGGGGCATGGACGTGAACCGCGAAAAAATTAGTGTCGTTATTCCAAGTTATAACGCGGCAGGAATGATAGAGGAAGCGGTGGCATCTGTTCTTGCGCAGACTTGGCCTAATATTGAATGTGTGGTCGTTGATGATGGTTCAACCGACGGAACAGAGGCGGCACTGAAGCCATATAAGGACCGTATCCGTTATATTAAGAAGCCAAATGGTGGTTTTGCCTCGGCGCGAAATCTAGGCATGGAGAGGGCTAGTGGCGAATTTATTGCGTGGTTAGATGCGGATGACATTTTTGAGCCGAGTAAGTTGGAGCGCCAGATGGCGTTATTCGACGTTTGCCCAGATCTTGGTCTAGTTTGTTCTGATTTCAAGATGTTCGATGAAACAGGCGTGTTTCGCGAATCTGCATTGCGCTTCTATTATGGTGTTTTAGAAAGGGGCCTTTCCTTTGAAGAGATATTTCAGTCGGAGAAAGTTCTCGAAAATGGTGATCACTGTTGGCACGGAAGAATTCTTAACAGTTTGCTCAAAGGAAACTTTGTACACCCGCCTACGGTTCTCTTTCGTCGAGCGGTATTTACGAATGTTGGTCCGCAGAATGTATCGTTGGGTAATGCAACAGACTATGAATATCTGAGTCGGATTGCCTGCAAGTACTCTGTTGGTTTGGTAAACGAACCCTTGCTGCGATATCGGATATCGGAGGGGCAAAGCTCTTCGCCAAAGAATTTTGCTAAGAACGCGCGTTTTACTGAATTGGCATTGCGTCATATGAAAGAGAATTTCCCATTAGATGGTCTGCAGGCTGCGCTAATGGCTGGCCGAATTCTGGCGATTCAGTTGACGACTGCTCGTCATTTGGCTGACGAAAGTAAGCTGGCTGCTTTGCGCTGCTTCTGGACGGCGCAGGTCGGACAGCGGATTACGAGAAAGTCTGTGGTTGTTTTCTTCAAGATACTGACGCCGAAGTTTGTCATAAGGTGGCGTAGAGCGTTGCTCCCCAATAAACAGCATCATGGGTTTTAACGATGGCAATTATTAAGCGCTTTATTAAACGGCTGATAGCCAACTCTCTTGTTTGGCGATTGCTGGTCTGTCGTCGTAAGCGCAATCAGGTCGCTATATTGATGTATCACAAGGTGGTGGCAGATGTTCCTGGTGCAACGGAGCTAACAGTTCGCCACTTCAACGCGCATTTAGATTGGTTGCAGCGGAACTACGATATTCTCACGCCAGAGCAGTTTATTGCGTTGGATCGTTCCTCGCCTATGACCGGAAAGCCGAAGGCATTGCTCACCTTTGATGACGCCTTTATTAGTATTAAGGAGTATGTCTACCCCATTCTAAAATCCCGTCAGCTGCGCGGCCTTGTTTTTGTGCCGAGCGAGCCGGTCATTGAGAGGGATACAATTTGGCCGCAGAAGGTCTCAGACATATTCTTGTTTGGGCGCTACAAGGCGTTGCCGGCATTTGACGGCAACGGCACAGAATTGAGGCCTGAATCTTTTCAGCAGCGTGTTGAGGCAGAAAGTGAAGTGCGTAAGCGGTTAAAGACGTTTCCTAATCATGAGCGCCATGCAGCGCTTGCTGAGCTAGAGGCCGCGGCGGCCTGGGATTCTAGTCAGTTGCAGCATAACTCACGGATTATGAGCTGGGATGAATTGCGTGCCTGTGCTGATGTTTTTACCTACGGTGGGCATACGCATACACACCCTGTCATGGCAACGCAAAGCAAAGCGGATCAAGGTGTTGATGTAAGTACTTGTGTTGAGCATTTACGATCGGAGCTGTCACTCGAGCCGTCGATGTTTGCTTACCCGAACGGTCAGCCCGGTGACTACAATCAGGATTCGCTCGATATCTTGGCAGAAGCTGGATACAGGTGGGCTTTTACGACGGAAGAGGGTGTTTATCGTTTGCAGGATGACCCTATGACCATTCGGCGATTGCCAACATGGGCGCCATCTTCTGGCGATCTCGCTTGGTTAATATTAACGGCTGCCTGATCGGCTTTTCCATCGAGTTTTTTGCTAAGGAATTAGAACATGCAGCAGCAGTCGTTGGCGAGAATTTTACTGGTAGTGGATGGCTATTATCCGACTATTGGCGGTACGGAGTTGCAAGTAGAATTGCTTAGCGCGGCGTTTCAGGCGCGTGGCCACGAAGTTCAGGTTGTTGTCCCGTGGATGCATCCGCAGCGCCCTCGTGAAGAATTAATTCGTGGTGTGAAAACAACGCGAATTAGCTACCCTCATGTGAAGGGGGTTGGCGCACTGATTTTAATGGTGAAATTTTTCTATTGGTTGATTAAACATCGCAGCGAGTACGACGCGATACATGTCCACATGGTGAAAAACCTTGCTACGGTCATGGGGCTTGCGCGCCCTTTCTTGCATGACAAGGTGATGGCCGCAAAAGTATCAGGGGCATGGGAGTTTGAAGGTGGCATTCTTGATCCGGCTTTGCGAGACCGATTACCGTGGTCGGTGATGAATTACTTTGTTCGGAAACTCGATTATTTTCAAACGATTAGCGAGTTTACTCGTGAGCGAATGTTGGACGCGGGTTACCCGGATGCAAAAATAAAAATGATTCGAAATGGTTTGCCGATCAACGACTTTAAGGAAGCTAAGCGTAGCCGGGCCGCGACACATGATGTTGTTACTATTGGTTATGCTGGGCGACTGGAGCCAGTAAAAGGCGTTGATGTATTAGTGGCTGCGTGCGGTGAACTTAAGAGGCGCGGCTTTGACGGTATTGAGTTAGATATTGCCGGTGTTGGTCGACAGGATAAGAATCTTGCGGATCAAGCTGCATCGCTGGGTATCAGTGAGCAAGTGCGCTTTCTCGGCGGCATCGATGACATGCCAGGCTTTATGGCAGATATTGATATTTACGTGCAACCTTCTCACCAAGAAGGTTTACCTAATTCGGTGATGCAGGCCATGGCGGCAAGTTTGCCGTTAGTGGCGACGAGGGTGAGCGGCAACATCGATCTAATCGATGATGGTAAAAATGGCTACCTGTCTCCTGCGGGTGATGTGATGGCGATGGCGGACAGCCTGCAAGCGCTAATTGAAAGTGTCGCAGATCGCGAGGCGTTTGGCGCCGCCAGTTTTGCGGCTATTCAGGGGAGCTATGCACTCGATACGGTGCTCGATCAATTGAATGGTTTGTACATCGAAAAACTAGCGAGTTATTCAGAAGCTCCCTAGATAAGCCATCGCTATAGGTATGATATAGGGGCGGGCTAGAGGCTCTCCAATAAGAAATCGTTCTTAGACTTAATCGTAAGACATACAGGGAAGCAATATCTTGCAGTTCAGCACAGTCACTACGGATAGAGAATTGTTACGCCTAGAGCAAGACTGGCGGATACTGTTGGCGAATAGTTCTGCGAACGCATTGTTTTCGTCTTTTGAACTCGCCGACATTTTTTGGAGGGTGTTCGGTGCGAGGGGGAAGTTACGCATTGTTTGCGTGCATAGAAATAGTCAGTTAATTGGTATCTTTCCTCTGTATTTAAGCCAACGTCGAGTGATGAAGTATTTTAACTTGAGAGTGCTGCAGTGGGTTGGTACGGGTGGGGATACATCGCCGGATTATCTCGGCGGTATTGTCCATGCTGATTACGACGATCAACACGAGGCCTTGTGTGGTCAGGCCGTTAATTTTCTTCAGGACGAGTGGGACTTGTGTGAGCTGCGAGATATGCAGCAAAGAATCGACATAGACGATTTACGTAAGGTCTGTCAGAGCGGACTGTTGTTCGCGGATAATACGGAGCGTCCGATTATTTTGGCGGAACTGTCGACGGACTGGGATAGTTACTTGGCAAAGTTATCCTCGAATCGTCGCCAGCAAATTCGTCGGGCTCGGCGTAAGGCGTTCGACAAAGAGGGAATTCAACTTGATCGATTGACTAGTGCGGAGCAGTTGCAGCATTGGTTTGATAGTCTTGTTGAGTTGCATCATAAGCGCTGGCAGCAGAAGGGCGAAGGAGAGCACGCCTTCAAAACAACGAACTATAATGACTTTCACCGCACGTTAATGGCCTCGATGCTCGAAGGCAATGCGCTGCGCTTGTGGGGGTTGAGTAAAGACGGCCGTCTTATCGCAGTGCTGTATTGCCTGACTGACGGAGTCACCACGTACTATTATCAAGGTGGGTTCGATACCGATTATGACGAGCTGAAGCCTGGAATGGTATTGATGTCTTGCGCGATAGAAGAGGCCATTAAAGAAGGTTGTACACATTTTAATATGATGAAAGGGGATTACGACTTTAAGCGCTCCCTCGCGAAAGAAGAAGATCGTACTTTCAGCGTTAGGCTCGTTCGCTCAACCCTATCGGGGTTTGTTTATTCGTTGCGATTTATTTTCTTGCCACGCGTGAAATCCATTTTTCTAAAGTAGTTTTTATTCTCTAAAAAACATTCCTTCATAAAAGAAGTATGCGTGCCTCTTGTATTGGGTTTTTCCCGCCTCAAGAAGCACGCTACGTTTTACTTCTCTGTGCTCGACAATTCCAGCAATAGCTTATTAATTTTCCGTACATACCCAGCGGCATCTTTGAGTGCATCGCCACCAGCAAGGCGAGCTTGCTCATGAATAACGCTAATCAAGTCGGCGCTACGTGACTCGTTGCTTTCGCTGTTGAGGCGTTGCACTAATGGATGCTCCGGATTAATTTCTAAGACCGGTTTGGTATCTGGCAAAGACTGGCCGGCCGCTTCGAGAATGCGGCGCATTTGTGCGCCCATGTCGTGATTCTGCACAACGAGGCACGCCGGTGAGTCCGTCAATCGGTGCGTGGTGCGCACGCTTTCAACGTCGTCTTTCAGTACTTCGGCGATTTTTAGCGTCAGTGCTTCGAAGGCTTTGTCGGTTTCTTTTTGCTGCAGCTTTTCTGTTTCGTCTTCAAGCTTGCCCAGGTCAAGCTCGCCTTTGGCGATGTCGCGCAGCGGCTTGCCATCAAACTCGTTGAGGTGGCTCATTAGCCAGTCGTCAATGCGATCGGACAGTAGCAGTACTTCGATACCTTTCTTGCGGAAGATCTCAAGGTGCGGGCTGCCGAGTGCATTCTGGTGGCTGTCTGCGGCGATATAGTAAATTTCGTTCTGTTCGGCGCTCATGCGCTCTACGTAGTCGCTTAAGCTGACGTTCTGCACGGCGTTGTCATTGTGCGTGGTGGCGAAGCGCAGCAGTTTGGCAATAGCATCGCTGCTCTTGGCATCTTCCGCTGGGCCTTCTTTAAGCACGTTGCCAAAGTTATCCCAGAAGCTCTGGTATTTCTCGGCATCGCTCTTCGCGAGCTTGTCGAGCATGCTGAGCGCGCGTTTGCTGAGCGCGGCTTTGAGTGCGCTAACGGTTTTGTCTTGTTGCAGAATCTCGCGGGAGATATTAAGAGACAGATCGTTGCTGTCGATGACGCCTTTGATAAAGCGCAGATACATCGGCATAAATTGTTCTGCTTCGTCCATAATAAAGACGCGCTGAACATATAGCTTAAGGCCGTGAGATTGTTCGCGGTTAAACATGTCGAACGGCGCTTTTTCGGGCACGAATAATAGCGACGTGTAATCTAGGCTGCCCTCAACACGGTTATGGCTCCAGGTGCTGGCCGGGCCGAAGTCATGAGAAATATGACGGTAGAACTCTTGGTACTCTTCGTCGCTAATGTCGCCTTTACTGCGCGTCCAGATTGCGGTGGCGGTATTGGCCTGATCCCAGGTGATTTCGGTGGTAGGCTCTTTATTTTCCGCGTCATCGCCTTCGGCAGGGACAGTCTTTTCGTCTTTCACCAGAACGGGCACGGCGATGTGGTCGCTATACTTGCGTACCAAGCCTTTAACCTTCCACGCATCGAGGAATTCTTTTTCGTCGTCGCGCAGGTGTAGCACAATACGTGTGCCGCGCTGTTCAAGTTCGGTCTCACCTAAATCAAACTCACCGTCGCCGGTGCTCGCCCAGTAAACACCGGCGCTCGCATCAGTGCCCGCCTTACGGGTAAACACTTCGACGCGGTCGGCGACAATAAACGCACTGTAAAAACCAACGCCAAACTGGCCAATCAAGCTGGAATCTTTTTTATCGTCGCCGCTGAGGTTCTTCAAAAATTCAGCGGTGCCGGAGCGCGCAATCGTGCCGAGGTTGGCGATGACTTCTTCTTGGTTCATGCCAATGCCGTTATCGCGAATGGTCAGCGTGCCGGCTTCTTTATCTGCTTCAATATGAATGGCGAGGTTCGAGTCGCCTTGATAAAGGTTGTCGTCTTGCAGGGCCGTGTACTTAAGTTTGTCGGCCGCATCAGAGGCGTTAGAGATTAGCTCACGCAGGAAGATTTCTTTGTTGCTGTACAGCGAATGCACCATGAGGTGGAGTAGCTGTTTGACTTCGGTTTGAAATTCACGCTTTTCGGTTTGCACGGTTGCGGACATGTGTAGTGGTCTCCCTGTTGATCAATGCCGACGATTTGGGCTCTCTACTCAGGTGGGGGCGTGGGGGCGGCTTTCAAGGGATGTGGTTGATTATTATCGTGTTTTTGTTGGAATTGGGGTTTAAGGGGCGGCGCTGTTGAGTGTCGAGCGGATCTGCAACGTAGCGGCGTTAGCGTAATACCAGCATCAGATATATCGCCATTTATGACGATATATCTTGAAATATGGCGATAAATCGTCATAAATTACGACTATGAATATCGATATGAATCTCACCGATGACGGTGTCCTCACGGAACTCGGCCAGCGCTTGGCAGGGCGGCGGGTGGTCATGGGCTTAACGCAGGCGCAGTTGGCGAAGCAGGCGGGTGTGGCTAAGCGCACGTTGGAGCGAATAGAGGCTGGCGAGTCTTCGCAGCTACTGACGCTGATTCGTGTGCTGCGGGCGCTGGATGCAATGGCGGGTCTGGAGCAGCTGTTGCCGACGGCGCAGCAGAGCCCAATGGCGTTATTGAAGGAGAGAGAAAGGGGCTCAGCAGGCACGGGGCGACGTCAGCGAGCGTCGAGCAAGAAGTCGGGAGTCGCAGAACACGCGCCTTGGAGTTGGGGGGATGACGCATGACAAATTCGTTGGGCGCCGCTGACGCTACGCTGGCCGAAGTGAGTCTATGGGGGCGCACCATTGGCGCAGTCGCACTAACGCGCGGTAGCGATGTTGCATCGTTTGAATATGACGCTGCGTTTGTCCAAAGCGGCATTGAAGTGGCGCCATTGATGATGCCGCTGTCGCCGCAGGTGTTTCGCTTTCCCGCACTTGGCCGAGAGACATTTTATGGTTTGCCTGGAATGTTGGCGGATTCGCTACCGGATAAATTTGGCAATGCGCTCATCGATGCATGGCTGGCGATGCAGGGCCGCAAAGCACATTCGTTTAATGCCGTAGAGCGGCTTTGTTATACCGGAAATCGTGGCATGGGCGCACTGGAGTTTAGCCCCGCAACAGGCCCCATTCGCCAACAGGTAGAGCGCGTTGAAGTGGATCGTTTGGTGGCCTTGGCGTCCGATGTTCTGAATAAGCGCAGCCAACTCCATTTGTCGATGGATAATGAATCCGACGCACTGCGACAAATATTACACGTCGGGACTTCCGCGGGCGGCGCCCGCGCAAAGGCAGTGATCGCGTGGAATCCAGAGACCAATGAAGTGCGCTCCGGGCAAGTGTCGGCGGGAGACGGTTTTGAATATTGGTTGTTAAAGTTTGATGGCGTCAGCGGCAATAAAGATAAGGAACTGGATGATCCGCAGGGTTACGGTTTAATCGAATACGCTTATGCGCGCATGGCGACGGACGCGGGCATTGAGATGACGCAGTGTCGATTGCTAAACGAAAATAATCGCAGTCACTTTATGACCAAGCGATTTGATCGTCAGGCCGATGGCAGCAAAGTGCATATGCAATCTTTGGCGGCATTGGCGCACTTCGATTTTAACTTAGCCGGTGCTTATTCTTACGAGCAAGCTTTTCTCGTGATGCGGCAGTTAGGTTTGCCGATGGAGCAGGTTGAAGAGTTGTTTCGGCGCATGCTGTTTAATATTGTTGCGCGTAACCAAGATGACCACGTTAAAAATATTGCCTTCCTGATGGATAAACGCGGCCAGTGGTCGCTGTCGCCAGCATACGACGTCACCTACGCCTATCAGCCAGACGGTATGTGGACGTCACGCCACCAAATGACGCTTAACGGTAAACGCGATGGCTTTGACTTGGACGATATCAAAGCCTGCGCCAGAGTGGCGTCGCTAAAACGTGGGCGCGCCCAAACGCTATTGGCGCAAGTGCGCGAGGTGGTGCAGCGCTGGCAAGACTACGCTGGTGAAGCTGGGGTGCCTGTGCAGCAGCGCGAGGCAGTACAGCAGGCACTTCGTCTCGATCTTTAGTCGATGCTGCTAAGCGTTCAGCACACTCTGGAACCAGCTAGAGATATCTTTAATTTGCTCGAAGCAAACCTGATGCTCCATCGGGTAGCTTTTATACGTCGGGCTATGCCCCATTTTTACTAGGCTACCGAGCGCGCGTTCGCCAAGTGATTCGGGAACGACGGCGTCTTGGCTGCCGTGCTGAATTTCAATGGCTAGGTTTTTGTTAGCATCGCTTGGCACAATGGTGGCGCTGGTGGCGAAATAGGTCGACATCGCCAGCAGGCCGCCGAGCGGTTTCGGGTACGTGAGCGCGGTTTGATACGCCACTGCGCCACCCTGCGAAAAGCCGGCGAGCACAATGCGTTGGCTGTCCACGCCGCGTTCAATTTCCCGGTCGATCAGTGCACTGATGCTGGCGGCGGACGCGAGGATTTGCTGCTCGTCAATTTTTCGGTCGATATCCATTTCGAGGATGTCGTACCAAGCGGGCATCACAAATCCACCGTTGATAGTGACCGGAATCTGCGGGGCATGGGGGAAGATAAAGCGAACCGACAGCTCAGCAGGGAGCTTCAACTCCGGCACGATAGGGGCGAAGTCGTCGCCGCTGGCGCCTAGGCCATGTAGCCATATAACCGCGGCATTGGCAGGGCGGTCAGCGCTGCAATGTAGTTCAGACTCGATGCAGGGAAGGTAAGGCATAAGAGATCACTTTGTATGGGTTGTAGACCAGTGATGCTGGTCGTCGTTGTGCGTTAGCGATTGTGCGGTGATGAAGGTTAACACCGAATAGTTTGTCGCGGTAATGTGGTAGCCTCGGCGTAGAGTCGTTTTAGCGGTTTTTTCGGGTCTATCCTGATTGAGGAAGAGTAATGTTTCGTCGTACCAAGATTGTCGCAACCGTTGGGCCTGCCTGCTCTACCGAGCAGATGCTGGAAACGCTGATTGGCGCTGGTGTGAATGTTTTTAGGTTGAATTTTTCCCATGGCAATGCGCAAAGCCATCGCGAAGTGGCCGTGCTTATTCGCGAGGCAGCGAAACGACTTAGCCGCAGCGTGGCGATTCTTGCCGACTTGCAGGGACCGAAAATCCGCATCGCGCGTTTTCGCGATGGTCAGGTCACATTGGCAAACGGTGAGCTGTTCACGCTTGATGCATCTATGCCGATAGACGATGGCGATGTGACGCGCGTTGGACTGGGTTATAAAGCATTGCCCGGTGAGTGTGTTGCTGGCGATATATTATTGCTGAACGACGGGCTGATTGAGTTGCGCGTCAATGAAGTGGTTGGCAGTGAGGTACGCTGCACGGTTATTGCCGGTGGCGTGCTGTCGAATAACAAAGGTTTAAACCGAAAGGGCGGTGGCCTCACCGCCAAGGCGCTGACGGAAAAAGATCGCGACGACATTAAAACCGCCGCGTCGATGGATGTGGATTATTTGGCGCTATCTTTTCCCCGTGATGCCGCGGACGTTGAAGAAGCGAGATGCTTGTACCAACAGGCCGGCGGGCTAGGCGGCGTGGTGGCCAAAATTGAACGCGCAGAAGCCGTCGCCGACCATAATAATCTCGACGCCATTATTCTCGCCTCGGATGGCGTGATGGTTGCGCGCGGCGATCTCGCCGTCGAGATCGGTGATGCCGAGTTGGTGGGGGTGCAAAAACATATTATTTGGCGCGCACGGCAACTCGACCGCTTTGTGATTACCGCGACACAAATGATGGAGTCGATGATTAACAACCCGCAGCCGACCCGTGCAGAAGTCTCTGATGTGGCGAACGCCGTCTTAGACGGTACAGACGCCGTGATGCTGTCAGCGGAAACCGCCACAGGTAATTTTCCTGAGTTAACTGTGCGCGCCATGGACCGGATTATTCTCGGCGCCGAGCGCACGTATCAGATGCGCCATGTCTCGCAGCAAGAGGCTGTCTTGCCAGAAAAAATTGATGAATCCATCGCCGCCGCCGCGATGTTCGTCGCCAATCGATTGCCCGGCGTGCGCGCGATTATTGCGATGACCGAGAGTGGCTCGACGCCACGAAAAATGTCTCGTATTCGTTCAGGCTTACCCATCTTTGCGTTCACCCCCCATGCGCGCACGCAACGTCGCGTTGCGATGTATCGCGGCGTTCACACTGTGCCCTTCGAAAGTGAAGCGATCATGCCCGAAGAAGTGACGGCGCGTGCGGTGGCGATACTGGAAGAGATGGGCGTGGTAGAAAATGGCGACAAAGTCATTATCACCAAAGGCGACTACGTCAGCGTTAATGCCGGCACCAACACCATGAAGATTATTGAAGTCGGCGGCGTTATTCGTTAAATCGTAGTGTCTATGTAGGAGCTTGCTTGCAAGCGATGCGGCCTAGCTCGAAACCAAAACCCATCGCCTGCAAGCAGCCTCCCACAAGGGCGATGTT
>TARA_R110002073_G_scaffold230604_1_pt1 | contig 88025 bp, 57 predicted proteins | sample TARA_R110002073 | Tara Oceans TARA_R110002073 (sample SAMEA4397174) | marine metagenome | biome: Polar Biome; feature: [DCM] deep chlorophyll maximum layer (ENVO:01000326); material: water (ENVO:00002006), including particulate matter (ENVO:01000060) such as... | depth 40 m
TTCCAAAATCTAACGCCATGCCAATCGCAAACCGCGAGGTGCGCTCAGTTGACCCAGCTTGCCATCTTCGCGTTGACACGGTTCGACGGGGTTTCCTAGTGTCCGCCCATGGTCTGTTCCAATCGTTCGTCTGCACGACCGATTCTTCGTTCACAATCGCTTCCTTGGGCGAGCGTTCGTTGCTGCGCCATTTGGATCGTTTTGCTGTGTTGCACCTCGTCCGGTTGTATCACCTCTCGGTATCTCGAAAACCGCTCGATTCGCGAAAACGCGCTGACCAATTCGCTGCATTTGTTGCGGTGGCGCGGTCCCGAGATCAGCGTTCGCACACAGAGCACGCTGCGTCGTTACGGGTTGATTGAAACCTACCAAGACGACAGTCAGATCTGTCTTCACCGTCTGCAAACGCTCAATGCCCAAAACCCGGACACCGAGCTCGCCTACGCTCTGTCAGAGTTGTCCTACGTCGAAGGAAAAATCGCGGATCGAGACGGGCGGTCCAGCGACGCAATGAATCACTACGGCGTGGCACTGACAACGAGCTACCGCTATTTGTTTGGTGATCAACTCGGCGAAGTCCGCAACCAATACGATCCCCAGTTTCGTGCCGTCTGTGACTTGTACAACGAGTCGCTGGAGGATTTGCTGCGTTTGCTGTGTGCAGAGAATCGTTTGCGGCCGGGTCAGACTTACACGATTCAAACCGCGAATCAGAAGTTCGTGATTCGGGCGGAGATGCGTGGTGCTTGGAAAGAAGACGAATTCGATCACTACGAATTTGTGAGCGACTACGACATTAAAACTCTGAACAATCGTCACACAACTTACGGGCTCGGCGTGCCGTTGATCGCGGTTCGCAAGCCACGTGGCGAAGGGCATCCAGAGGAGGAGTATTACCCGGAAGGCTTGAGCTATGCGGTGACGGCGTTGTTGCGATGTTCAACCGAGCCATCACGTGGCGGTCGTGGAACGGGAATCCACAGCGGAATGGCGCGATCGGGCAACTCGCATTCGATCCAGCAAGTTTCGCACACCAACGAGTTTGGTGAGGCGGACGAGACCGCTGTTTGCGTGTTGGAGTTCTTCGATCCGTTGCGAGCCAATCAGATTCAATTGACCAACGACTGGGTGCCGTTGGAAACCGACCTGACAACTCCGCTCGCATATTTTTTGGACAGCGACGAATATCGCAAGCGTGACCGAGCCACCGAAGGGTTGCTCGATCCAGACGACGCGCAGCAAAAGCGTGGGCTGTACATGTTGGAGCCTTACGACCCAAACCGGATTCCGGTGTTGATGGTGCATGGACTTTGGTCCAGCCCGCTGACTTGGATGGACATGTTCAACGACTTGCGTAGCTTCCCCGAAATTCGCGAACGCTATCAGTTTTGGTTTTATCTGTACCCATCCGGGCAACCATTTTGGATCAGCGCGACTCAGTTGCGTGGTGACCTCTTTGCCATGCGGCAAACATTCGATCCTGCTGGTCAAGACCGCGCGGTGGACCACACCGTTCTGGTTGGCCACAGCATGGGCGGGTTGGTCAGTCGGATGCAGACCATCGACAGCGGCGATGATTTTTGGAACTTGGTCAGCGACAAGCCCAAAGAGAAACTGCGTGGTCCGCCGCAAGACATCAACAAGCTGGTCAGTGCCCTTGAATTTCGTCCGAACCAATCCGTTGGTCGTGTGATCACGATCGGCACGCCACATCGCGGCAGCAACCTGGCCAACACAACCACGCGATGGTTGGCTGGCAAAGTGATCAAGTTGCCTCGGATGGCCGTTTCCACCAGCACACGTTTGACTCGCGCGAACCCAGGGTTCTTCCGTGACACGCGTTTGTTGACCGAAGCCAATGCGGTGGATTCGCTTGCGCCTGACTCACCGATTTTTCCCGTGATGTTGCGAGCCAAGCGATCTGCGAATGTGAAGTACCACAACATCGTCGGTGTCTTAGAAGACCCGCCTATCTTGGCTGGGCGGCATCATCGTGGCGACGGCATGGTCGAATACAACAGTGCGACGATGGAGGACACAGAAAGCGAATTGATTGTTGACGCGACACACACAAAACTGCACATGACCGGAAAGGCAATCTTTGAAGTTCGACGGATCTTGCTGGAACATCTGGAGGAAGTCGACTCGGAAGATCGATTGGCCTGGGCACCGCATTCCGCGACGCCTTTGATGAGCGACGGAGCCTCCGGGATGATCACCGATGTGGCTCCGAATCTGCCTGGGGGACGCCCCTCGGTGTACCAATTGATGAGCAGTCCGCCAGGTGTGACGAGCCGGCGGTAACGTCGTGTTTCGGATGCAAATGCTGGTTGAGCGGATGGCTCAGCAGGTGTTCTCGCTAGTTTTTGGGGCGTTATCCACGTCCCGGACGGTGCTGCAATTCGCCATCCTTCGTGCCAGGAGGGAAGTCCTGCGACCAGCACAAACCACACAGGCCGAATTTCTGGTCGTGCAAACAATCCGCGGGCTGAGGTTTCCAGAGGACGAAAATGCTCGGCCGGATTAAAGTGCCGGTCCTGCTAATCGTTTCTCTGTCTCCTGCTCTTCGTTGATTTGCCTCTATGACTGCTACCGCATCGGAGCGTCCCGCGATCGGACCTGTCAAAAAAATCTGCTGCATCGGTGCCGGCTACGTCGGTGGTCCGACCATGGCAATGATCGCTCACCAGTGCCATGACATCGAAGTCAAAGTGGTGGACATCAATGCGGAACGGATCGCACAATGGAACAGTGACGAGCTGCCGATTTACGAACCGGGCCTGGATGACATCGTCAAAGGCCGGCGTGGCCAAAATTTGATCTTCACGACCGAAGTCGACGAAGCGATTCGTGAAGCCGACATGATCTTCATCTCGGTAAACACGCCGACCAAAACGTTCGGCGTCGGTGCCGGGCGAGCAGCCAACTTGGAGTTCATTGAGAAGTGTGCTCGCAAGATTGCGGAGGTCTCGGTTGGGCACAAAATTGTCGTTGAAAAGTCGACGCTGCCTGTCCGAACGGCCGAAGCGGTCAAGGCAATTCTGGCTGAAGCAACCAGCGGTGCGACATTTGACGTGCTCTCGAATCCAGAGTTCTTGGCCGAGGGAACTGCAATCGACGATTTGTTGGCACCCGATCGAGTTTTGATCGGTGGCGAGAGCGAAGCTGCCATCCAGGCACTCGTGGACGTCTACGCTCAGTGGGTTCCGGCCGAGCGTCTGCTGACGACGAACTTGTGGAGCAGCGAGCTTTCGAAGTTGACCGCGAATGCGTTTTTGGCTCAGCGGGTTTCGTCCATCAATTCGATCTCCGCATTGTGCGAAGCTACCGAAGCTGACGTCGATGAAGTGGCCATGGCGATCGGAATGGACTCGCGGATTGGGCCGAAGTTTTTGAAGTCATCGGTCGGGTTCGGAGGATCTTGCTTTCAGAAGGATATTCTGAACCTCGTTTATCTCTGCGAATACTTTGGGTTGCCCGAAGTTGCCGACTATTGGCAGCAAGTCGTCACGATGAACGACTACCAGAAGCGACGCTTTGTGCACCGAATGGTCCGAACGATGTTCAACACAGTGTCGGATAAAAAGATCGCGATTTGGGGATTTGCATTCAAAAAAGATACCAACGACACCCGCGAATCCGCCGCCATTTATGTTTGTCGGGACCTGCTGCTCGAAAAGGCTCGTTTGTCGATTTACGACCCGCAGGTCACCAAGGCTCAAATCGTCGCCAATCTCGAGGCGGTCTTTCAGAATGGTGATCAAGAGCTCAGTGCTGTGTCGCGGCAATTGATCGAGAACAACGTCGAAGTGGTTTCGGATGCTGAAACGGCGGCCGATTCGGCTCACGCGATTGCCGTTTTGACGGAATGGGACGAATTCGCGAATGCAGATTTTGCGAAGATTCTGCAGCGAATGAAGAAGCCAGCCTTCGTGTTTGACGGACGCAATACGCTGAAAGGCCTGAATCTCGAAGACATCGGGTTTGACTACCAAGGCATCGGATTCAGTCGCTGATCCTAGGCTGTGCTCCCGAACCTACCCTTCGCCCCCATCTGAGCCTTCGCCGGCGGGGGTGTGCTTGCCAGTGTGTGATGTTATTTTTGAGGGGGTGGCGTTATGCTCTAGAGGGGTAGTGGTGGGTAATCTCACGATATCGCCAGTGAAAGGTCGATTAATACTCTCCCGCTATTCGGCCAATTACAATAAGATCGGCGGCGAACATGGCTGCAAGGTTGCTTGCAATTCGCTTTTCATGAAGCAGAAAGGCCGGTGTTGGCTTTTCTTTTGCAATAGCACGCACCAGGTTCGACCATCTAAGTTACGCACGACCGACGTTGAATCGTGCGTTTGGTTTTCGCAACGAAGGGTACCGATGCAAGTTAGACTGCGAGTCCAATCGGGCAGCCATGAAGGCAAAGAGATCGAGGTCTCGGACAAGAGATTCTTGATTGGACGTAGCGAATCCTGCCAGCTTCGCCCAAAGAGCGAGTCGGTCAGCCGCCGGCATTGCATTCTGGCGATCAAAGATGGGCGAGTTTTGGTTCAGGACCTGAAGAGTCGCAACGGCACCTTCGTCAATGACAAGCGTTTGCCTGCTGATAAAGCCAAAGTCCTTAAGGACGGCGATCTTCTGCGAGTTGGTAAGCTGATGTTTTCGCTTGTGATCGAGCACGGGTTGCAGGCATCGAAAAAACCCGAAGTCAAAGACGTCGCCGACGCCGCGGCACGAACCAAGAAGAGTGCCGGCGAAGACAGTCGTTTCGAAGAAGTCGATGTGGATTCCTGGTTGGATGAAGCCGACGCGATCGATCGTGTTCGTAAGCAGACTGATCCGGACACGCGACAGTTTCGTTTGGACCAAAAGGAAGGCGAGAACAGCGACGATCTTTCGGTCGATGGCACCGTCATGATCGAAGACGTTCCCGCCAAGAAGCAAAACAACGACACAAAAATGTCGTCCGATGATGACACCAGCACCGGATCGCGGGTCATTCCGCCGAAGAGCAAACCGGGGAAACTTCCCGAGGGTGCGAAGAAGGCGTTGAAGGAGAATTCTCGAGATGCGGCGGATGATGCACTGAAGCGTTTCTTCAGCGGCCGCTAGGTAATGAAGACCATTTCGCTCGCGATGCTGTCCAATGAAGCTTTGGCGGACGCCTATCTAGGGCGTGACGCTCGCATGGACTCCGCGTTCACGGAACTGTTTCGTCGACATCGCGATTTGGTTTATCGAGTTTGTGTCCGCTGGTTGGGACATCATCAAGACGCGGAAGATCTGACCCAAGAAACGTTCCGCCGGGTCGCAGCTTCCATTCAATCTTGGGACCGTTCGCGTCCAATCGAGCCTTGGCTGACGACCATCGCTGGCAATCGCTGCCGATCTTTTTTGGCTAAGCAACGTTCCAAGCCCAGGCTGGCTGGGATTGAGGAGACCGACGCGATTGTCGCTGACGTCGATTCACCAGCGAGTGGAGTGCAGGTTGATCAAACGCTGCGGGAGGCGATGGCGTCATTGCCGGCTTCCTCACGTCGAGCGTTTGAATTGGTTCATTTCGATGGAATGTCGTACGAGCAAGCATCGGCATTGATGGGGCATCCCGCGGGCACGATCAAGACTTGGGTTCACCGAGCGCGGCTGCAAGTGATCCGTCGGGTTCGAGAAACCGGAGGTGCGGCATGAGCCACGACTCATCTATCACTGCCGCGAAAAAGGTACCTGCTTGCGACGCGTTTGAAGCTCGTATGAACGAGTGGATCGATACGGATGCGGTGTTGCCGATTGATAATGATCAGCATCTGGTTGGTTGCCGTCACTGCCAACAGACACTGGCGATTTGGCGTCAGCTGGAAGCCGGAATGCGAACTCCCGCCGGTGCCGACGAGACATTGCGAGCGAAAACATCGTTCGTTCGAATCGCCGCGAGTTTTTCTGTTGCGGTCGCAGCTTGTGTGATTGCGATGATCTTTTTGCGGGTTCCGACGGACGAATTGTCCGTTGCAGACGCGAATTCTCCGGTGAAGCTGTCCGGCGGTGAGGTACAATTGGAAGAGGTTGTTTCCTCGCCAAAGCAGGTTAGTGCGACGGGCGAATCCGCGAAGCAAATGGTTCCGATCTCAAACGATTCCATTCGCGTACCCATGATGGCCGAATCGAGCAAACCGGTTCCGGGCGTTTCGGATGGTTTGGTGAATGAAGGCGACGACGCTGACCAGACCACCGGCCAGAACATGTTGTTGGCACAGTTCATCGCTCAGTCTCGTCCAACGGTCGCACAACTGAGTGTCGGGGTGGCGCCGCTCGGCCGGACGCTGCAACGCACGGCATATCTTTTCTACTGATTGCTTCTACATCGAGTCCCCATGAGATTCACCTTTCGCAACTCGGCTGGCAAGCGAATGTCCAATCGGGTGAGAAAGGTGACGACGGCGATCTTGGTCGTTGTTCTGGCGACATTGAATATCGGCCAAGCCAGCCTCGCTCGCGCCGAACAATTGATTTCACTGCGCAACGGAATGGTGCTGCGTGGAATCTATCTAGAAGTTGCCAGCATGAATCAAAATGCGTTCTCTGCTGGCAACGAGGGTGGCATTCAGAACCGACCGATTTGGGTGGTCGATGATGGCCTGCGGCGAACCTATGTGCATCGTCGAGGGATGGTCGCTGCGGAGCCTCGGGATGTTCCCGATTTGCACGAGCGGATCGAATTCTTCCAACCGGTGCCCGATGGCGGCGAACAGGTTGCGTCCATTGGGCAAACGCTTGGCGTGACACCGTTCAATCAGTTTGGTCGTCGACGATTGACTGTTCGAGGTCCAACGGGTTCGCCGTTTCCAATCCTGCAAGGGATCACCGAGCTGACCGCGAAATATGCGAAGGTCGAGGCTCTCAAGACTGACGACTCGATTAATTTGGATATGCGGATCGCGACGTCCAGTATCAGTAGCGATCAGCTGCGGGACATCTTTCGTCGCAACACGGATCCGAAAGATGTTGACGCTCGGTTGAACGTTGTTCGGTTCTTTGCCGAATCGGAACGCTACGCCGATGCGCGTCGTGAATTGGTTCGTGTGCTCGATGAATTTCCGGAAAGTGCGGATCTCAGGCCGATCGTTGGTCAGTATGTCGAGAACGAAGCGAGTCAATTGCTCGAGCAAGCTGAGTTGCGGCGAGAGTCGGGCCAGCCCAAGTTGGCAAGAGCGATCTTGGATCAATTTCCGACCCAAGTCGTCAGCCGAGTCACGCAGGTCAAAGTTGCCGACATGATCGGCTCGATGGACGAGACACAAAAGCAGATTGATACCGTTCACCAACGACTGACGGAATTGGTTGGCGAACTTCAGGAGCCCGTGCAAAACTCGTTGGGCGGGGTGGTCGCTGAGATCAAATCGGAGCTTACGCCTGCGACGCTTCCGCGAATGAGTGACTTCATTCGGATGGGCGGCAACTCAACCATGGATTCCGAAACACGCGTGTCACTCGCGATCGCCGGTTGGTTGCTCGGCAACGGTTCGGGGGAAACCAACCTGAAGATCGTGTTGTCGTTGATTGACGTGCGAGTTTTGGTTCGCGAATACTTGGCTGAGCAGGATCCTGGCAAGCGACAAGAAATCCTCGAACGTTTGTCTTCATTGGAAGGTGCTCGAGCGGACTACATCGCGAAGATGTTGCCTTTGATGAAGCCACCTTTGATCGAGGCGATTGAAGTGGACGAGTCGATTGTGGAGGATCCGTCGGTGGCGGGAATGCTGCATGTGGGATTGGACCAAGCCGGTTTCCATGCTGCTCAAGCCGAGGAGCCTCGCTCGCTTCCGCCGGTATCTTATGTGGTGCAATTGCCGCCGGAGTACGACCCGAACCGAACCTATCCGTGCGTTGTGGCAATGCACGCGGCGGGTGCGATCGCGGAGACACAGCTCAATTGGTGGTCGGGCGTCCCGCAAAAATCCTTCTTGCAGCAGAGCTCTAGCGAGCCGTCCTCGAATAGAGAACCGCAGCCAGAAGAAGGCTCAGGCGATGACGCCGCCGATGTGGCAGCCCAAGTAGTTTCTCCGACGATGCGGCTGGGCCATGCGATTCGGCATGGTTTCATCGTGGTCGCACCACGTTGGACTCGCGGTGGTCAGAACGATTACGAATACACCATGCGAGAGCATGACGCGGTGCTGAGTTCGTTGCGTCACGCGATGCGACATTTTGCGATCGACGCCGACCGAGTTTTCATCGCCGGTCATGGATCTGGGGGAACAGCGGCGTGGGACATCTCGGTTTCGCATCCTGACATTTGGGCTGGCATGATCAGCATCAGCAGTCGCCCGGGCAAGACGTTGTTGCACTACAACGAGAACTCAAAGTACATGCCCGTTTACATCGTCAAGGGAGACAAAGACGGTGTGCCGCTGCGAGATTTCGGAGCCATCTACGATCGCTATGTCACCTACGATCACGACACCATGATCGTGTTGTATCGTGGGCGCGGTTTGGATTTCTTTTACGAAGAGGCGGACCGAATTTTTGAATGGATGAATACGCCGGGGCATCGGCGTGCCGCCCCGCCGGAAGATTTGGAAGTGGTCTCGATGCGAGATGGCGATCGGTTCTTTTGGTGGATGGAATGGGACGAGATGCTTCCTGGCTTGTCTGTCAATCCATTTCTGTGGGATGAGGTGGAGCGATTGAAAGCGGCCCCGGTGAAGGCTCGTGTGATGGCCAACAACGAAGTCATCATCACCCAAGCTCCCGCGAATGCTTTCAAAATTTGGTTGTACCCGCAGATGCCGTTGGATTTCAAAGAGCCCATCTCGGTCCGCTACCGTTCTCGACGCAAGGATTTCACGTTTGATCAATCCGTTGGCGTGATGTTGGAAGACGTCCGAGTTCGAGCGGATCGAGAACGCCCGTTTTGGGGAGTCGTTCAGATTCCTTGAGGCCACGTTTCTCAAGGTGTCCGGTGCGAACGAGCGAAGCAGCAGCACAATGGCGGGCCGTCCGCCAAAGCTTCGCTCATGGGGGAGTCGCTCGGCCATCCGCTCGTATTCAGCCGTCCGAAACAGATGACGCCCCGTGATCATCTCCCGTAACAACTGATCCAGGCATGATTGACCGGTCTACTCTGGCACTGTCCGGTGGGCTACCTTGGTAGGACGTACTGGTGCGATTGGCCGCATGATCGTCGCCGCGTGATCTTTGGACAAAGAGAACTTGACTGAGACATCCTGGATGAATGCACCTGAATCGAAATCTGCTGCCATTGGCGAAGCGGACCTCAACCTGCTTCATGACGCTCGCCGGCGAGTGATGGAAGAGTTGGGCAAGATCATCGTCGGCCAAGAAGAAGTCATCGACGAGATCCTGATTTGTCTGTTCAGCCGCGGTCACGTGTTGTTGGAAGGCGTGCCTGGTTTGGCAAAGACGCTGATGATCAGCACGCTGGCCAAGACGCTGGATCTTTCTTTCAGTCGAATCCAATTCACACCTGACTTGATGCCTGCCGACGTGACCGGCACCGAGATCATGGAAGAGGATCGTGCAACGGGGCATCGCGAATTGCGATTCATGCCTGGGCCGTTGTTTGCTAATGTGGTGTTGGCCGATGAAATCAACCGGACGCCGCCAAAGACCCAGGCATCACTGCTCGAAGCGATGCAGGAACGACAAGTCACGGCGGGCCGCGAACGCCACCAACTCGATGACCCGTTCTTTGTGTTGGCAACGCAGAACCCTATTGAGCAAGAAGGCACGTACCCGCTGCCCGAAGCTCAGCAAGACCGGTTCATGTTCAAGATCTACGTCGACTACCCTTCGTTCGACGAAGAGTTCGAGGTGGCACGGCGGACCACCGGAAGTGCAACCGCGGAAGCGGAACCCGTTCTTCGCGGCGAAGAGATTCTTCGATTGCAGCAACTGGTTCGCCAAGTTCCCGTCAGCGATCACATCGTGCGATACGCATTGTCGCTGGTTCGGCAAACCCGCGTTGGCGGCGAAGGTGTGCCGGACTTTGTTGAAGATCTGGTTGGCTGGGGCGCTGGGCCGCGAGCGGTTCAGTTTCTGATTCTTGGTGGCAAGGCTCGTGCGTTGCTGCAAGGGCGCCACCATGTGCAAGTCGAAGACATTCAAGCTCTCGCACCGCCCGTTTTGCGTCACCGGATGGTGGTGAACTTTGCCGCCGAAAGCGAAGGCATCACCAGCGACGAAGTGGTCGCCCGAATCATTGATGCCACCCCGACGACCGAGGACGAATTGTCTCGCGATGCCCGATTCCAAAAGATATTTGCGTCCTGAGGTCACCGCTCGCATTCGCCGATTGGAATTGACCGCTCGGCGAGTCGTGGAGGGGTTTCTTTCAGGGATGCACCGAAGTCCTTACTTCGGTCAATCGATCGAATTTCTGCAACACCGCCAGTATGTTGCTGGCGATGAGTTGCGGCACATCGATTGGAAGGTGTACGCGCGTCAGGATCGGCTGCACATCAAACAGTACGAAGAAGAAACCAACCTGCGTTTGCAGTTGTTGGTCGACTGCAGCGGCAGCATGTCGTACGGCGAAGGCGACGAGAACAAGTTCGAATACGCGGCGTCTCTCGCGGCATCGCTGGCGTACCTCGCTCTTCGTCAAAAAGATGCTTGTGGGTTGTACACGTTCGACACGCAACTTCGCGACAGTGTTCCGGCCAAGTCGAGCCAGCACCAACTCAATCGCATGCTGACTTGCTTGGCGTCCGCCGATCACGAAGGCGAGACCAAACTCGATCACGTCGCGAAGCAACTTGCATCGGCCATTCCTCGCGCGGGCGTCGTGTGCGTGATCTCAGATTTGCTGGGTGTGGAAGAGTTGCAAGAAGGCTTGCGAGTCTTGCGGGCTCGCGGTCATGACGTGGCGTTGATTCACGTGTTGCACGATGACGAAATGGATTTCGACTTCACCGGAGCAACTCGGTTCGAAGGATTGGAAGTCGAGTCCGCACTGAATTGCAATCCAGCCGCGCTTCGGGAAGGTTACCTTGAGGCACTCGATGACTTCTTGGAAAAGACACGACGAGCTTGCGGCCGGTTGAAGATCGATTATTTGCAAGTCCGAACAAGCGAACCGCAGGATGCCGTGCTCGCCCGTTTCCTCTCGGCGAGACAGGCTCTTCCAAAACTTCGCAATTGAGCTGCTTTCATCCATGGAAAACAATGCAATCAGTGGCATAGGCATCCTGCCTGTGGAATCGAAAACACAAGTTGCCACCCGATGCCCTACTCTTTTTTATTCCTCTGAGTCCAACCTTTAAAGCACCAACGTCTTGTTCCTTTATCCCGCCCTATCGATTGGTTTCGCGTTCGTCGCGGTGCCGCTCTTGGTCCACCTGATCAATTTGCTTCGGCATCGCCGAACCAAGTGGGCGGCGATGGAATTTTTGCTCGCGAGTTATCGCAAGCAACGTCGTTGGATCGTTCTGCGGCAACTGTTGCTGTTGCTTTCACGTTTGGCCGTTGCAGCATTGCTGATCGCGTTGCTGGCCGGATTGGTTGGAGGACGCGAATGGATCGGCGCGTTGGGAGGCCAAACGTCTCACCACGTGATCATTCTCGATGACAGTTACTCGATGCAACAAATTGTTTCGCGTCGAGGAACCGAAGAAAGCGGGACGGAAGCCGATGCGACCGGCGTTGTCGGAAACACCGCTTACGACCGAGCCTTGGCGTCGGTGTCCGGATTGGTCAAACGTCTGGCGGCCGATGGTGACAATCACACGTTGACGGTGATGCGTGCCAGTCGAGCTGCGATGGTATCCTCGGGCGAGAATGCATCGGCGGACGTTGCGGCTGACCTTTCCGCTCAGACGATTTCACCCGATGGAAGGCAAGTTGACCGGTTGATGGCGACGCGAGCCTCTTCGCTGCGAACCGATTTGGTTCCCGCGATTGATTTGGCTTCGGACTTGATCGCCGCCACGACCGCGGACACGCAAACGCTGTATGTCGTTAGTGATTTTTCCCAACGTGATTGGGCGGCACCCCGACGGATGGCCGAGGCCTTGGAATCCGTCGATCAAGCTGGCGCAAAGATCCGGATGATTGAATGTGTCGAAAATCGAACCGGCAACAACACTCGCAACTTGGCGATCACGGATCTGAGCCCGACGCCGGATGTTTGGGTCGCGGGCGTTCCCGTGGTGGTCAATGTCACGGTCAAGAACTATTCACCTCGTGAAGCAACCAACGTGACGCTGTCTGCCAGCGTTATCACTTACGGCGATCAAGTCAAAACGGCGGACCCAACGGTTACCGTCAGCGGCGAAGTCCAGAATTTGCCAGTGATTCTGATCGACTCGATTCCGGGCGGCCAGCAGCTGACCAAGTCGTTTCAGATTTTTATCAATCAAGTTGGAACGCATGTTGTCAAAGTCGATTTGCCAACCGATGCGTTGGAGATTGATAACTCACGAGTTTGCACGATTCCGTTGGTCGATGCTCAGCGAGTTTTGGTGATTGACGGTGGTGACTCCGACGAAATTGGTGCCTACCACGTTGCGTCGGTTTTGGATCCCGGCAGCCAAGTTCGGATCGGTGCGATTCCGGAAGTTCAGCCTGTCACGATGTTGCGGGATGTGACAACGGAGCAATTGTCTCGCTATCGAGCGGTCTATTTGATCGATGTTCCTGAGCTTTCGAAACGGGCGGTCGATGCACTGACGCAATACGTGAGCGATGGTGGTGGATTGGCGTGGTTCCTTGGCGACGACGTCGATGCGGACAACTACAACAACCTGGTCGGCGGCAAAGCCGGCGGGCTTTTGCCGTTCGATATCGCCCCAACAGTGAGTCTCGGTGGTGAGTCCGAAGAGTCGCCAAAGTTGGTGCTTGGTAAGAACGCTGATTTGTTGGGGCCGATCGCTTCGGCTGGCAATGGCATCTTTGGATTGGTCAGCATTCGTCGGCAATGGGTGCCCGCGGTTTCGCCCGCCGAAGAACTTCGCGAAGAATTGACTGGCGACGAAGCGGAAGTCGAGCTCGCTCAATCAAACGTTCAAACGTTGTTGGCGCGAGCCGACGAAACCCCTGTTGCAACACTGCATGGGATGGGCCGGGGGCGAGTGGTGACGGTCACGACGGGATTGGATGGCAATTGGAACAACTGGCCGGGTGACCCGACGTTTGTGGTGTTCTTGCTGCAAAGCAACGCGATGTTGTTCAGCGGTTCGGCTCCACCGACCAGTCGAATGGTTGATTCGGTAGCTGAGATTGATGTGCCAAGTGAAAACTATCTGCCGACTGTGGTCTTGCTGCCACCTGCGAACGAACCGCCACGGTTGGAAATCGAGTTGGAAGCCGAATCCAGCGAATCGACGATCACGGTGTCACCTCGCGAATTAATCGTCGCGGACCAAGCTGGACTGGATGAGTTGTTGATGCCCGGCACGATTGAGTGGCAGCGGACCGGGACGGACGGGCAAACCAGCGTGATGCCCGTGGCGTCTGTTCTAAACGTCGGCGAGTCGGATCTGGCTCGAGTCACCAGTGCCGAAGTGATTCGAGACTTGCTGCCTTTGGAGGTTGAGTTTCTGTCGCCGGGCGATTGGGGTGCTTCGGGTGTTGGTGGCGGGATGTCAACATTCCTATTGATATTGCTGATGCTGTTGGTCTTGATGTTGGCAGTCGAGCAAGCTCTGGCGGCATGGGCTTCGTATCACGTTCGGCCGACGAGTGATGGAGCCATCGGAAGTCGAAGGAGTCGCGGGAGACGAACCAGTTCCGCGTCGGAGTTGCCTCGTCCGGCACCGCGGGGGCGTTCGCGAAAGCGGACGGTTGGAGCTTCCACTCATGACGAAATTGGATCGGGCGACGCAGCGTCCAGTGCGAATTCATCCACGGCGGGAGCATCGCGATGAACCCTTCAGAACAAGTTGTCTACGAATTCGCAAGAGCGACCAGCCTGGACGGATGGTGGGTTTGGGCCGCCGTGGTATTGGGTTTGGCGGTCGCCTACTCGGCATGCATTTTTTATTACAAGCGAGATGTTGGTGAACTTCGACGTCCGGTGCGATGGACGCTGATCGGGTTGCGGCTGGTTGCGGTCACGGCACTCGTGTTTTTGTTCTTTGATTTGGTTCGGCGTACCGAGCGGCGGGTAACGCGGCCGAGCGAAGTCATCGTGATGGTCGACACCAGTCAAAGTATGTCGCTGCCATCCGGTGATTCGATTGAGGCTCCTTCGCGAGTCGAGCGGGCACGAGAGTTGGTGGCTGATTCGGAGCTGGTGGAATCCTTCGCGAAAGAACATCGGACGAGTGTTTATCTGTTCGATCAGGCGACCGAGCCTCGGTTGGTGCAAACCAAATTCGATCAAGAGGACACATCGGCTAGCGAACAGTCGTTGAACGAAGAAGCCTTTGCCGAACCAATGAGCCCGTTTGTTTTGTTCGGCGGGTTTTGTTTGGTCGTTTCCGCGATTGCGTCTATGGTTGCTTTCGCACTTGGAGTCTTTGGAGTCGGACAAGCCAAAAAATCGGGCAGACGATTGACCAAGGCAGCCAGTGCCGAAACACCTGGCTCGGCCTCCGCGATCGGTTGGTCTTTGTTGGCCGCCGCGATCACGCTGGTCATCGGCATCGTTTCGATTGGTGGTGTTTATGCCGTGCATACGGACCGTTCACTCGCTCAGCTTTTTGGTTGGGAAGTCGCCGCTGAATCAGAGTCGGAAGAGACGGAATCGAATTCGAACGAAGGTGACACTGAAGCTGATGACGAATCGGAGTCGCCGACGATGAAGGCGGTTGATTGGGACGAAGTCATCGTTGCAGGTGGTGCTCAGAGCCGGATTGGTGATGCGTTGCGATCGGTTTTGGTCGACCACGATCCGACGACACTGGCGGGCGTAATCGTGATCACTGACGGGCAGAACAATGGTGGTGCGACGCTGTCGTCTGCATTGGCGTTGGCTCGCCGCGGGGAAGTGGCGGTTTATCCCGTTGGTTTGGGTAGCAGCCAGCCACCGACCAACGTCCGTGTGGTTGATTTGGAAGTCCCACGCCGTGTTTACCCCGGCGACAAATTTGTCGTTGCGTCCGTATTGCAGGCGACCGGCACGTCGCCATTGGAAGTGGATGTCGAATTGGTCGATGCCTTGGACACTGGCGATGATGGATCGGCGACCGACGTGGATGGCAATTCGTCGGAAGCGGCGACCAGTTTGCCCGGCGGCGTGGTTTTGGACACTCAGCGAGTGAAGTTGGAACCTGATGCGACGCTCACCGATATTCGGTTTGAAGTCGAGCCGCAGACGGTCGGGCGCCGACGCTTGGCCGTTCGCGTGGTGGCTCCGGTGGAAGATCGCAATGCGACTGACAACATGCAAACGGCTCGCTACGAAGTGGTTGCTCGAAAGCTGCGAGTCTTGGCGATCGCCGGTGGACCGACCCGTGAGTATCGGTTTGTCCGAAACTTGTTTTACCGTGACGAATCGGTGCAGCTTGACGTGTGGCTGCAGACCGGCATGCAGGGAATGAGCCAAGACGCGGACGAGCTGCTGGCTCGGTTCCCAGAAACTGCGGAAGAGTTGTTCGAATACGACGCGGTGGTGATGTTCGATCCTGATTGGTCGGCGATCGATTCCGCGTCGCTTGACTTGATGGATCGCTTCATGACTCAGCAAGCCGGTGGTTTGGTGCTGGTGGCTGGTCCGGTTTTCCATCCCAAGATTTCGGGCGATCGTGCCGATCCGCGATCCAGTCAGATCGCTGCGTTCTTTCCAGTGAATCTGGCGACGAGAGGTCCTTTGCTTGGCGGTGGACGCCAGGGTGGATCGGAAGCATGGCCATTGAAGTTCACGCCGGAAGCCTCGCAAGCAGAGTTTCTTTGGGTGGGTGATTCACCCGAAGAGAGCTTTGAAGTCTGGCAAGAATTTGGCGGCTTCTACGATTATGTCGGAGTGAAGAGCGCGAAGCCCGGTGCGAAGGTCTACGCGTATTTCTCTGACCCGACGACGGAAGTCAGCGGCAGTCTGCCAATCTTCATGGCCAGTCAGTTCTACGGCGCCGGACGAGTCTTCTTTCAAGGCAGTGGCGAAGTGTGGCGATTGCGTGCTGGTGGCGATCGATACTTCGACAGCTATTACACCAAATTGATTCGTTGGGTCAGCGAAGGGCGGCTTCTGCGAGACAGCAACCGAGGTGTGCTGTTGGTCGATTCGGACCGAGCCATGGTGGGACAGAACATTGCGCTGCGGGCTGTCTTGGTCGACGACCAATTTCAACCGCTGACGGAGCCATCGGTGACCGCAAAGTTGTTGGCGCCCGATGGGAAGATTAAAGATCTCAAACTTACCCCAGCCGCCGACTCACCTCGCGGTGGAACTTACACAGGCAACTTTGTTGTCACCAAAAGCGGTGGCTATGAAATTCAACTCGCCGTGGGAGACGCACTTGACGAACAGTTGCTTCGCCAAAGTGTGCAAGTTCGATTGCCGACCAGCGAACTCGAACGGCCTCGTCGGGCCGACGATGAGTTGTCGAACTTGGCTTCGACGACTCGCGGTGAATACGTTCCCGTTGACGAGTCGACTTCGATGAGCGAGGTGAAAGCGACATTGGCCGAAGCAATCGTTCCGCAGTCTCAGGTCACATTGCTGGCCGGCACTCCGGATTCAGCGTTCACGCTGCGGCGGAATGCGGTGCTGATGTGGCTGATCGCATCCTTGCTGACTTTCGAGTGGGTGACGCGAAGATTGCATCGTTTGGCTTGACCTTTTAGGTCTGAGACAGAGTAGAACAGTTGTCCCCAACTGTTTGCGTGCCGGCGTGGGACTGTCGAGCAGCCTGACGCGATCGCAAGAGAGTTTGGAAGAGGGAATGATTCGGGGTTGGAGACTGGTCCGACGGAACAATTGAGGCAATTGTTCTACTCTGGTGGGTCGACGGACTTGGAAGTCCATCGTACGGGGCGTGAGATCTGGGGTGACGGTTCCGCCTGTGTGAGCCGATCGGCGTTAGCCGCGGTTGCCGCTCGCAACGCTTCCGGCTACCGAGCAGCCTGACGCGATCGCGAGTGAAGTTGGCGAAGGGGATGGCTTTGTGTTGGAGACTGGCCCGGCGGAACAATTGAGGCAATTGTTCTACTCTGGTGGGTCGACGGAGTTGGAAGTCCATCGTACTGGGCGTGAGATCTGGGGTGACGGTTCCGCCTGTGTGAGCCGATCGGCGTTAGCCGCGGTTGCCGCTCGCAACGCTTCCGGCTACCGAGCAGCCTGACGCGATCGCGAGTGAAGTTGGCGAAAGGGATGGCGGGATGGCTTTGTGTTGGAAACTGGCCTAACGGAACAATGGAGGCAATTGTTCTACTCTGAGGCTCCCGTTGGTCACGCGTCGCGAGCGGGGCATCGAAAAGCTATGATTGTCGGGTGAGTTTCTCTTCTCTTTGATCAGCAACATGACGCAGTCGCAACGAAAAATCTTGATCACCGGCGGTGCCGGCAACGTGGGCGGATCGCTGGCGTGCCGTTTGGCCGAGTCGCCTGACAACGAAGTCGTCGTGGTGGACAACCTAGTCACGGGCGATCGATCAAAATTGCCACCCGCATCGGCCAAGAACGTTCGGTTCATCAAAGCCGACGTGAACCGGATGGATGATTTGTCGCCGATCATGACGGCGACTCGGTTTGATGCGGTGTTTCACTACGCGGCGCTGGTCGGCGTCCAGCGAACGCTAGCAAACCCCGTCGCGGTGTTGGAAGACATCGACGGAATCCGAAACGTGTTGTCGCTTTCGAAGAACACCGGCGTCGGTCGTGTTTTTTACGCCAGCAGCAGCGAGGTGTATGGCGAACCGGTGGAAATGCCTCAGCATGAACAAACCACGCCACTGAATTCGCGATTGCCTTATGCGATCATCAAGAATTTGGGCGAGTCCTACTTTCGGTCGTATCACCAAGAGTTCGGATTGCAGTTCAACGTTTTCCGTTTCTTCAATACGTACGGGCCAAAACAGACGACCGACTTCGTTGTGCCAAAGTTCATCGCCGCGGCGCTGGCGGGAGAAGACATTCCGGTCTATGGCGACGGAATGCAAACACGAACGTTTTGCTTTGTGGACGATAACCTCGACACGACGACCCGAGTGTTGGACGACCCGAGTTGGGCCTGCGAAACGATCAACATCGGCAGCGACATTGAAATGACGATTAAGTCTCTGGCGGAAACCGTGATTGAAATGACGGGCAGTTCGTCCAAAGTGGTGCATTTGCCACCACTGCCCGAAGGCGACATGACACGACGTTGTCCCGATATCACTAAGATGAAAAAGATTCTGGGCCGCGAACTCACGCCGCTGCGAGCCGGTCTAGAAAAGCTGATCGATGCCGCGAAAAATCGTACTTCTTCTCAGGTCACAAACGGGTGAACATGCCGCCACCGTCTCCCGATTCGGAACCGCCTCGTCAGCCGGAGGCTTCGAGGGAGCCGATGACCGAGTCGCAAACGATCGGTGGTCAGGCGGCCGCGCGCCGTCTGTCGTTGGGTGCGACGATGCCGCCCGCGGAAGTGCCCGGTGTCCGGCTGCAGCGTTTTCTCGGATCGGGTGCGTTTGGGCAGGTTTGGGTCGGTCGTGACATCAACACCGGTCGCGGCGTGGCGGTGAAGTTCTATTTGCACCGTGGGGGTGTGAACTGGTCTTTGCTGTCTCGCGAAGTCAAGAACTTGGTTCAGTTGTCAGCTGACCGACACGTGGTGCAGGTGCTCGAGGTTGGCTGGGACGCCGATCCGCCTTACTACGTGATGGAACTGATCGAAGGTGGTTCGCTGGAGGACATGCTGGTCCGCCGTGGACGGTTGCCGGTAGCCGAAGCGGTCGACTTGTTCCGCAAAATCTTGATTGGCTTGAACCATTGTCACGGCAAAGGTGTGCTGCACTGCGACATCAAGCCCGCCAATATTCTCCTGGCCGCGGACAACGAACCACGCTTGGCTGACTTTGGCCAAAGCCGAATGTCGCACGATCAGACGCCCGCGATGGGAACGCTGTTTTACATGGCTCCCGAGCAAGCCGATTTCCAATCGTCGCCTGATGCGCGTTGGGACGTTTACGCGGCGGGAGCGATCTTGTTTCGAATGTTGGCGGGGTCGGCACCGCATCGCGATCAAGCGTTATTGTCGCAATTGGATACGGCGGGCTCGTTGCCCGGCCGGTTGGCTCGGTATCGCGAGGCGATCGCTTTGGCGCCGCCGGCAGCCGAGCAATTGTCGCGGCGTGACGTTGATCGATCGCTGCGAAAGATCATGCAGCGATGTTTGGAAGTTGATCCCGAATCTCGCTACAGCAATGTTCAGCAGATATTGGATGATCTGACCGTCCGCGACAAAACACGATCGCGGCGGCCGTTGATGTTGTTGGGAATTGTCGGCCCGTTGTTGCTGTTGTTGGCCACCTGTTTCTTTGGTGCACGCAGCATTGATTTGGCGACGCGGACAGCAACGCGAGAGTTGCGAACCGAAGCGTTTGGAAGCAACCAATTCGCGGCACGGTTGGCCGCGCAAACTTTGGAAACTGAAATTCAACGCTACTTTGACTTGGTTCATGAGGAGGCTCAGCGGGAAACGTTTGAAACGTTGCTGGCCGATTTGATCCAAGGAGAAACGTCCAAGCCGGTGTTGGATCGCATCGCGTCTTCTGCAACGCCGGTCGATGCGCTCGTTCGCGAAGACGCACTCGCGGCTCGGGACATTCTGTTGGAGCATCCGGCGCAGTTGCGGCTGGATGAATACTTGTCCGAGCGATTGGCGCAGTACCGGCAACCGTCCGAACCGGGCAAGCCTCGTCAGCGATTGGCGACGATGTTTGTGACCGATGGGGCGGGAACAATCATGACGATCGTTTACGGGAAATCAGTCCCGCGAGCACAAAACAGCGTCGGCCGAAACTTTGCTTACCGGACTTATTTCACCGGACGCAAAGACGATTACCCGTCAACGATTCCGATGGATTCGGTGTCGCCGCTTCGCCACACTCACTTGAGTTCGGCGTTTCAAAGTACGGCGACAAAGATGTGGAAGGTCGCGATCAGCACTCCGCTTTGGTTGGAAGAAAGCGGCGTCATCGTCAGCGGTCGTCGCGAGACACCTGACCGCGATCCTGATGCGGTGTTTGTGGCGACGATCAACCTTGGCGATTTCCAATTGTTGCAGCGTTCGCGTTCTGGAGATGAGTCGGACACGGCCAATCCCAGTCAGGTGGCGGTGTTGGTGGAGGCACGCGAAGGCGATCTTCGTGGAACCGTGTTGCAGCATCCACTGATGGATCAATTGCGAGAAGAAGGGCAAACGGTTTCGGACAAAAGCTATCAGGTCGATGGTGCGACGATGGACCGTTTGCTCGAAGGCGGCGATGTGGGCTATCGAGACCCAATGGCAGTCGCTTCGGAGGGCAACGGTTTTGGTGGCGAGTGGATCGCAGCGATGGAACCAGTCACCTTGCCCAGGCCAACCACCGCGGCCGGGGCGGCGGACGTTGCTGAAGATCATGGCGAAGAAGTTGTATCTGGTGGGCAGTTGCCCATTCCTTCGGTCGAGCAAACCGATTTGCTCGTGTTGGTTCAGTATCGATTATCGGAAGTGCTTGGGCCGGTGGCGGAGCTTCGTCGTTCGCTGCTGTTCGAAGGAGCGTTTGCAATCGTTTCCATTCTGGCGATGACACTGTTCCTTTGGTGGGTCGTGCGGCGGGTGACAACCCAAGACGAACGACGCGCGGCCAAAGAATCGCAATCTCCACCACCGGCACAAGAACGCATTGAGACGATGACGCTGGGATAGCCGCCGGCATTTGCATTCCCCACTGGGCTCGTTTGAGTCATGGTTTTGGCAGGCTGCGGAGGACGGGTTACACTGTGTGTCCCTCCTCGTTGATTTCGCGAAGCGATTCAGCAATGCCCGCCTGAACAGCCTTTCTTGGCAACTCGCCGATGAAAAACAGCCCACCTAAAATTGCAGCTGAAGAAGAACGCCGTTCCGCTCAGCGCGGGGCAAGCGAAGACGCCGCCGAGGGGGCCGCGAATGACTTTGGGTTGGTGATGATCCTTCGCTTGGCGGCGTGCCTGTGTTTCGCTGGTTGGACTTGGGTGCACTACTACTGGGAAGCTCCTTACGGAGTGTTGCTTTGGCAGGACGCAACGTATGAGTTCGCCGAATCGTTGGGTGTGAGCTGGGACGAGTTTGTGGGTACCGGAGCCGACGATGGTTGGCTGCAAACGTGGTTGTCGCGAATCACATGGTTGTATGTTGGCTGCACCATTTTGACCCTGACCGTTCGGCGGCAATCTAAGTTTCAAATGATTGCTTTGGTCGGCAGTTGCGGATTGTTGACCGTTTTGAGTTATGCGAAATACGTTGGTGCCCAGCGGCAGTTGCCGATGTTTGTGGAGCACGGCGGTCAAATACTCGCACCGCTATTGTTGGTGTTGGCATTGAGGTTTGGTGCTCGTCATCGAGTGACCATGATCGCGGCGATGGTTGCGATGATCATGACGTTTGCTGGTCATGGTTGTTATGCGATCGGATGGTGGCCAACCCCGTCGATCTTCTACGGCATGATTTCGGTTTCGCTGGGCGTCGAATATGAAACCGCGAACACTTTGTTGCGAGCCGCCGGCGTACTGGATTTCGCGGTTTGTTTGGCGATCTTTGTTCCGGCGATCAGGATTTGGGCGGCCGGATACGCGACACTGTGGGGATTCTTCACCGCCGCGGCTCGGCCCGTCGCTGGCATGTCGATGAGTCTAAACTACTGGGGCGCGGATCAATTCCTCCACGAGGCGGTGTTGCGTGCGCCGCACTTTCTGATTCCTCTGTATTTGGTCGTTCTGTGGTGTCGGCAAAAATCCGCCGCGCCGTCTGAAGCGACAAAGCCAGCGAAACAACCCGCCACGATACCCGCTGATCATTCGGCGTTGGCGATCGAATTCACCTCATGAAAAACAACTTGTTGCCCCTTTAGGAACCGTCATGAAGCTATTGAAACGTTTGGCGTTGTGCTGTTTGGCACTGCTCGTCACTGCCGAATCTGTGTCCGCTCAACCCGGAAGGCGTCGGCGAGCGGATTTGAGCATTCCCAACGTCGCGAAAAAGGACGTCATTTGCTTTGCTCTGTACACGGTTCATGACAAAACGTTGAAGCTGACCGCGCAGCTTTATCCGCTTTCAGGCGGTGATCCCAAGGTAGCTCGACTGGAAATCGAAAAGGATGGTCAGTGGACCGAGGTCGCCAAGGCGAACGTGATCGAAGCGGGATGGACAGCGCCATTCCGAGTCGAAAACTGGGACGATTCCAAGACCGTCAAGTATCGTGTCGCGCACGGTACCGAAGCGTTCTACGAAGGCACGATTCGCAAGAATCCGATCGACAAAGATGAAATTGTCGTTGCTGGATTCACCGGCAACTCGATCCAGCCCGCTCATGGCGGCGACATTTCGCGTCAGGACTTGATCGACAACGTGAACAAGGTCGACGCAGATGTGCTGTTCTTTTCGGGTGACCAAGTCTACGACCACAATCGTCACTATGCGGCATGGTTGAAATTTGGTCGGGACTTCGGCGACATCATCAAGGATCGCCCGACGGTTTGCTTGCCCGACGATCACGATGTTGGCCAACCCAACTTGTGGGGCGAAAGCGGAAAGATCTCGACGCTCAGCGGTGCGGCTGATGGCGGGTATTCGCAACCCGGCGTTTACGTTCAAGAAGTCGAGCGAGCCCAAACCAGCCATCTGCCTGATCCAGTGGACCCGCACAAAATCGGACAAGGCATTGGTGTCTACTTTACCAATCTCAATTGGGGAAACATCGACTTCGCGATTCTGGAAGACCGCAAGTTCAAGACCGGGCCGGCCGGTCGCGTGCCAAAGCAGGGGCCTCGTCCTGATCACATCCGCAATCCGGAATACGATCCCGCCAGTGTCGATGTTGAAGGCGCGGTTCTGTTGGGTGAGCGACAATTGGACTTCATCGAGGACTGGGCGAAGGATTGGAGCGATGCCGACATGAAGGTCGCTTTGTCACAAACGATCTTCTGCGGTGGAGCCCACATTCACGGGGCGGCAAACGGTCGTTTACACGCGGACATGGATTCCAACGGCTGGCCTCAAACCGGACGCAACCGTGCTCTTGCCGCACTTCGAAAGGCCTTCGCGTTTCACTACGCCGGTGACCAACACTTGGCGACCATTTTTCATCACGGGATCGATGAATACCGCGATTCGATTTGGTCGTTCTGCGTGCCTTCGATCGCCAATTTGTATCTGCGTTGGTGGGAGCCGGTTGAGCCAGGTGAAAACCGTGAGCCGGGGGCTCCTGAGTACACCGGCGACTCGCTGGATGGTTTCGCCAACAAAGTCACCAACTACGCCGCGGCCAATCCAGAGAAGAAACCTGCGGGCAATTTGTTGAACACGCGAGCCGCTGGATTTGGCATCGTTCGGCTGAACACCAAGACTCGCGACATCACGATGGAGTGTTGGCCGCGAAATGTGGATGTGACCGATCCTTCGGCCAAGCAATATCCCGGTTGGCCACTGACGATTTCGCAGTTTGACAACTACAGCCCGCCTTCGTGGGGAACGCTCGGCGAGATGACCTTCGACGTGGAAGATCCCGTCGTCCAACTGGTCGACGCATCGACCAATGAGGTTCTCTATACAGTCCGTGTAGCGGGAGCGAAGTTCACGCCAGGGGCTCCGAAGGGAAAAACGTTCGTCGTGAAAGCAGGGAAGGACGCACCCGAAACGGTCGTCGCTGAGTCTGCGAAAGTGGGTGGCGAACCGGTCGAAGTAAAGCTCGACTGAGTCGTTTCTTTCGAACGATTTTGCGCCCAGTCGTGCCCTTAAAGTCTGCCCCAATTACTGGGGCGGACGCGGTCGAACCAGGTGGCAGATTTCCGTCCACGAACATCGATGATCTGCCGTTGTCAATTTTCTGACGCTATGCAATAGTGTCCACTTGCTTGGCCCGCGACATTTTTTCCGGTCTTTTCTTTCGGAAAAACGCTGCGGGCTTTGGCTCGAACCGACTTTGTTACAAATTTCACAAAGTGCCCATTCATGGCAACGACTCAAAGCGTGACCCGCATCAAAAAGGGTCTCGATCTGCCCATCACGGGATGCCCCGAACAGCACATGGAAGCTGGCCCGGCGATTCGCCAAGTGGCTCTGTTGGGCGACGACTACATCGGGATGAAGCCTACGATGTTGGTCTCTCCCGGCGACCGAGTCGTCTTGGGACAACCGGTTTTCGAAGATAAGAAAACACCCGGCGTGATCTACACGGCTCCCGCATCCGGTACGGTCGCCGATGTCGTTCGCGGTGCCAAACGCAAGTTCGAAGCGATTGTGATCGACGTCGACAATGATTCGACCGAGACAACCACGATCGATGGCATCGCTGGATCCGATCCAATCTCGATCGCTCGCGAAAAGTTGGTCGATGGATTAGTTCAAATCGGGCTTTGGTCCGCGTTTCGGACTCGACCGTACGGCAAGGTGCCGACGATTGAATCGGCTCCTCATTCGATCTTTGTCACCGCGATTGATACGAATCCTTTGGCGGCCGATCCCGCGGTGGTTTTGGCGGATCGCAAAGATCAGTTTGTGATCGGTCTTCAAGCGTTGACGCGTTTGACCGAAGGTGCCGTTCATCTTTGCCAAGCCGAAAAGGCATCGATTCCTGGCGGCGACGTCGCGGGTGTTCAGTCGGCATCTTTCGCCGGGCCTCACCCAGCCGGATTGCCCGGAACCCACATCCACCACTTGGATCCCGTCAGTCTCAACAAAACAGTTTGGTACATCGGTTACCAAGACGTGATCGCCATCGGTTCATTCTTGCAGACTGGTCAACTCGACACTCGACGTGTGATCTCGTTGGCTGGGCCAAAGGTCAACCAGCCTCGTCTGATCGAAACCCGTCTCGGTGCATGCATTGATGAGTTGGTTGACGGCGAAGTCGATACCTCAGTCAAGTTGCGTGTGATCTCCGGTTCGGTTCTCAACGGACACATCGCGACGGCCCCACATCAGTTCCTGGGACGCTACGACAATCAAGTGTCGGTCATCGAAGAAGGCGACCACCGCGAATTCTTGGGTTGGCAAAAACCGGGCTTCGACAAGTTCTCCGTCAGCCGCATTTTTGCATCGGCGATGACACCGGATCGCAAGTTCGATTTCACTTCGTCGACCGGCGGCAGTGAACGTGCGATGGTTCCACTGGGCACCTACGAAAAGGTGATGCCCATGGACATTTTGGCAACACAATTGTTGCGAGCTTTGATCGTTCGCGACACCGATTCGGCTCAGCAGCTCGGCGTGCTGGAGCTGGAAGAAGAAGACTTAGCCCTGTGCACGTTCGTGTGCCCCGGTAAATACGAATATGGATCCTTGATCCGAGAAAACCTGACAACCATTGAGCGTGAAGGTTAAGGAATATGAAAGCATTACGTGACGCATTTGACAGCGTCCACCCGTTCTTTGCCAAAGGCGGACTGCTCGAGAAAGCGTACCCAATGTACGAAGCTCTCGACACGTTCTTGTTCACGCCAGGCGAGACGGCTCACGGACGCACGCACGTGCGCGACAACATTGACCTGAAGCGCATGATGATCACGGTCGTCTTCGCGTTGATCCCGGTCACGTTGTTCGGCATGTGGAACACGGGGTACCAAGCCAACTCGGCTATCCAAAAGATGACCGAAGCCAACGTCGACGTCGATTACGACTGGCATCACACCGTTCATACCGCCATTGGTTTCGGGCACGACCCAGCCAACCACGTCGACAACTTCATGTATGGGGCGATCTTTTTTATCCCCATCTACGTCGTTTGTATGTTCGTCGGGGGACACATTGAATTGGTCTTCAGTGTCCTGCGAGGGCACGAGATCAACGAAGGATTCCTGGTCACCGGATTGCTCTTCCCGCTCACCTTGCCCGCCTCCATTCCGCTCTGGCAGGTCGCCGTGGGCATCGCGTTTGGGGTGATCGTCGCCAAGGAAGTGTTTGGCGGCACGGGGCGTAACTTCCTCAACGTCGCTTTGACATCGCGAGCGTTCCTGTACTTCGCATACGCTGGTCAAATCAGCGGTGACAAAGTCTGGACCGCTGTCGATGGTTTCTCCGGTGCAACCGCACTGGGGCAAATGGCCAACGCCAGCGAAGATGCCGTCGGATCGCTCAGTGCGGTTCAGTATGTCTGGGGTGCGGAAGAACCAATCACCTGGATGAGTGCCTTCATCGGAACCATCCAAGGTTGCGTTGGCGAAACCAGCGCTCTGCTTTGCTTGGTCGGTGCTTTGATCTTGATCGCCACCGGCATCGGATCGTGGCGAATCATGGCCGGCGTGATTGCTGGTGTGACCGCTACCGCTTTGTTGCTGAACTTTGCCGGCAGTGAAACAAACGCCATGTTTGCCGTGCCGTTTTATTGGCACCTCGTCATCGGCGGTCTCGCCTTTGGTTTGGTGTTCATGGCAACCGACCCGGTCAGTGCCTCGATGACTGAAACGGGCAAATGGATTTATGGAATCCTGATCGGGTTCATGACTGTCCTGATTCGCGTCATCAATCCTGCTTTCCCAGAAGGCATCATGCTGGCGATCTTGTTCGGCAACGTGTTCGCACCGTTGATCGATTGGGGCGTCGTCCAACTCAACATCCGCCGGAGGGCCGCACGCTATGTCACAGCCTGATTCAACTATGAAAACGATCGTGACCGCGACAATTCTGTGCGTGGTCTGCTCGTTCGCCGTCAGTGCCGCCGCGGTGGCGCTGCGACCACGGCAAGAAGAGAACAAAGTTCTCGACCGTCAACGCAACATTTTGGATGCGGCCGGTTTGTCGCTGGGCGAATTTGGAAAGCCAGCCGCTGAGCTGGACAGAGAACAAATCGAAACGCTGTGGGCCTGGGTCAGTCCTGAGCTCGTCGACCTGGAAACCGGTGAAGTCAACACGGATTTCGTTGGCGAGGAAGCAGAGAAGTACGACCCTCGTGAAGCTGCCAAAAAGAAAGAGGACAGCATCGAGATCACCGATCCTCAATTCGACATCGGTGTTCCTCGACGTGAAAAGATTGCTCGCGTTTACTACGTGAAGAAGCCTGGTAGCGAGAAGGTCGAGATGGTCGTTCTGCCCGTCTACGGCAAAGGCCTCTGGTCAACGCTGTACGGCTACATGGCACTGAAGAACGATCTTGAAACGATTGCTGGTCTAACATTTTACGAGCACGCGGAAACACCCGGATTGGGTGGCGAAGTGGACAACACGAAGTGGAAGGCCCAGTGGGTCGGCAACAAACTGTACGACACCGACGGCAACCCAGCCGCTCGTGTCGCGAAAGGACCTGCTCCCGATGGCGACGAGTTCGCTGTTGATGGTTTGTCCGGTGCCACGATCACCTGTCGTGGCGTGACCAACTTGGTTCGTTACTGGGCCGGTCCCAATGGATATGGTCCGTTCTTGGACAAAGTGAAGCAACGACTTACCGGTGACGCATCCGCGGAAGCCGATCAACCTGAATCCTCCGTCGAAAGCGGTGTCGAGCAATACGACATCGACAACGTCGGTCCCAAAGAACCGGTGGGAGAGTAAACCATGGCTGCCCCCAAAGTCGGCAAGGTCCTGTTTGGACCTGTCATCGACAACAACCCAATCGCGTTGCAGATCCTCGGCATTTGTAGTGCTCTAGCTGTGACGACCAGTATCCAGGTCTCGATCGTTATGTCGCTCGCGGTGATCGCGGTGACGGGATGTTCGAATGCCGCGGTCTCGTCCATTCGTCACTACATTCCCGGCAGCATCCGGATCATCGTTCAGATGACCGTGATCGCGTCGCTGGTGATCGTCGTCGACCAAGTGCTGAAGGCGTACATGTACGACATCAGCAAACAACTCTCGGTCTTTGTTGGTCTGATCATTACCAACTGCATCGTCATGGGACGTGCGGAAGGTTTCGCCATGAAGAACGGCGTGTGGATCAGTTTCCTCGACGGAATCGGAAACGGAATGGGATACGGATTGGTCCTGATCGTCGTCGCATTTTTTCGCGAATTGTTCGGCAGCGGTTCGCTGCTGGGCTTCGAGCTCTTTCAACTGGACCGCAACGGCGGCTGGTACAACCCGAACAACTTGATGCTGTTGCCGCCCAGTGCGTTCTTCATCATCGGGTTCATGATTTGGGTCATTCGTTTGAACAAACCCGAACAAATCGAAGAGGCCTAAGTCATGGTCGAACAATACCTCAGCGTCTTTTTGAAGGCGGTTTTCGTCGAGAACCTTGCACTCGCATTCTTCCTGGGAATGTGCACGTTCTTGGCCGTCAGTAAAAACGTCAAAACGGCGATCGGTTTGGGCATCGCGGTCATCGCGATTGAAACCATCACCGTGCCTGCCAACCAACTGATCTACAGCCTGCTGCTGAAGAAGGGTGCGTTGACCTGGGTCAATGATCTCTTGATCAGTACCGACACGTACAACTTCGCGGAGGTCGACCTGACCTTCCTCGGGTTCATCAGTTACATCGGTGTGATCGCCGCCATGGTTCAGATCTTGGAAATGTTCCTCGATCGATTCATGCCCAGCCTTTACAACGCCCTGGGGATCTTCCTTCCCCTGATCACTGTGAACTGTGCCATCCTTGGTGCGTCGCTGTTCATGGAACAACGTGAGTATCCGTTTGGCGAATCGGTCGTTTTCGGATTCGGATGCGGTGTCGGTTGGGCTCTGGCGATCATGGCTTTGGCTGGTATTCGCGAAAAATTGAAGTACAGCGACGTTCCTCCGCCACTTCGCGGTTTGGGAATCACGTTTATCACGGTTGGTTTGATGTCATTGGCATTCATGTCGTTCAGTGGCATCCAGCTGTAACGGATCCGATCCGTCGCAAAAACGTGCGTCAGCCGATTGGCTGGCAGCAGTGAGTTTGTCAGCCCCCACGGCTGACGTGAGTTTTGACTGTCAGGCTGAATCGCCTCGCGTGCACCCCTCAACTTTTGATTTAAAATGCTTTCCCTTCCACTGATGATTGCGGCCTCGGCCAGCACGGTCGTCATTCTTGGCGTCGTCATGTTCACCGTCGTGGTGATCGCGTTGGTGTTGCTAATTTTGGCTGCCAAGAGCCAATTGGTTGCTTCCGGCCCGGTCAAAATCATGATCAACGGCCAAAAAGAGATTTCGGTCCCCGCTGGCGGAAAGCTGCTCGGTGCTCTCGCCGATGCGGGCATCTTCGTCAGCAGTGCTTGCGGCGGCGGTGGTACCTGTGCCCAGTGCAAGGTCAAGGTTGCTGAAGGTGGTGGAGATTTGCTGGCGACCGAAGCTGGTCACATCAACAAAAAGGAAGCTGCCGAAGGTGAACGATTGTCATGCCAAGTCGCGGTGAAAACCGACATGGTCGTGGAAGTTCCACCGGAAGCGTTCGACACCCAGAAATGGGAATGCACGGTCAAAAGCAACGACAACGTTGCCACGTTCATCAAAGAATTCGTCCTTCAGTTGCCTGAAGGTGCAGAAGTCGATTTCCGTGCGGGTGGCTACATTCAAATCGAATGCCCGCCTCACGAAATTCACTACAAAGATTTCGACATCGCCGAAGAGTATCACCCCGATTGGGACCAGTACAACATTTGGCGTTACGTGTCGAAGGTGGAAGAGCCCGTTGTGCGTGCGTATTCGATGGCCAACTACCCCGGTGAGAAGGGCATCATCATGCTCAACATCCGGGTCGCCTCGCCTCCGCCACGCGCTCCCGAAGGAACTCCTCCGGGGAAGATGAGCAGTTACATCTTCTCGCTCAAACCTGGTGACAAAGCCACGATCAGCGGTCCTTACGGTGAATTCTTCATCAAGGACAGCGACGCTGAAATGGTTTACATCGGTGGTGGTGCCGGGATGGCACCTCTGCGAAGTCACATCTTCGAGTTGTTCAAACGTCAAAAGACGGACCGCAAGGTCAGCTACTGGTACGGTGGTCGTAGTCTTCGCGAATTGTTCTACATCGAACATTTCCGTGAGATCGAAAAGGACTTCCCGAACTTCAAGTTCAACATTGCGTTGTCCGAGCCACAACCGGAAGACAACTGGGACGGCTACGTTGGATTCATTCACCAAGTCTTGCTGGACAACTACCTCAGCAAACACCCCGCACCGGAAGACATCGAGTACTACATCTGTGGTCCACCAATGATGAACGCAGCCGTGTTCCGTATGCTGGATGACTTGGGCGTGGAACCAGAAAACATCGCCTACGATGACTTCGGCGGCTGATCAGGCAGTGAGTGGCTTACATTGCCCGCCAGTTTGAAGGCAACTGAGGGCCTCAGTTGCCTACGAGATGGAAATCAACCGGGCACCTCAGGCGGTCGTGAATATGTAGACAACCGAGGCCCTCGGTTGTCATCCTGTTTGAATGCAACTGAGAGCCTCAGTTGCCTACGAGATTGATGCGACTGAGAGTCTCAGTCGCCTACGAGTGAGCCACCGTCCGAGTCTCTCGGTTGCGACGCGTTTATGTAGGCAACCGAGGCCCTCGGTTGTCGTCCAGTTTGAATGCAACTGAGAGCCTCAGTCGCCTACGAGTGAGCCTCCGTACGAGTCTCTCGGTTGCGAGGCGTTTATGTAGACAACCGAGGCCCTTCGGTTGTCATGTTTCACGTCGGCAACCGAGGCCCTTCGGTTGCCTTCCTGATTGCGAGTGCAAACGATTGCATTCGGGATGGTCACCAATCTCGTTGGCCAAACCGCTCACGCAATACGGACTGATCGCCGAACGGATTCTTCGCTCAGGACTCCAGCTACAACCCAATGCGAATCTTTCGATGAGAACTCATTCCAGCGTTGTCGCTTTCTTTGGATGTTGGTTCCTTGCAGCGTGCTGTTTGACGGCGACCGCACATGCCGCCGATCCACTGACCTTTCGCGGTGCAACGATGGGCACGACCTACATGGTCAAAGTCCACTCGCCGCCGGAGCAACCGGATTGGGCGTCGGAGACCGAGACGGCGATCGACCGTGAGTTGCGTTCGGTCAACGATCAAATGTCGACGTATTTGAAGTCGTCTGAGTTGAGCCAATTCAATGCATCCGAATCCACGGATTGGTTCGAGGTCAGTGCCGACACCGCTCGTGTTGTCGCCGCCGCGTTGGAACTGTCGAAGAAAACCGATGGAGCGTTTGACGTCACGGTAGGACCGTTGGTGGATCGATGGAGTTTTGGTGCCGGAGAACGCAAGAACGATGTTCCCAGCGAATCGGAGCTGGATAAGCTGAAGAAGAGCGTTGGCTACCAGCATCTAGAAGCACGTTTGGATCCACCAGCATTGAAGAAGGACATTGCGGATCTGCGAGTTGACCTGTCTTCGATTGCCAAAGGCCATGGCGTGGATCGGGTCGTCGATTTGTTGGCTGGTCGTGACGCTGAAAATGTGTTCGTCGAAATTGGCGGCGAGGTCCGTGTGACCGGCGACAAGTCCGGTGAATCATGGAAGGTTGGGATTCAACGACCCGACGCGGGTGGTCAAGAATTGATGGTCGCTCACAAGATTCGCGATGCGGCGATGGCAACCTCCGGTGACTATCGAAACTTCTTTGAGGTCGATGAGCAACGTTATTCACACACCATCGATCCACGGACCGGACGCCCCGTGACGAATGGACTGGCGTCAGTCAGCGTGATCACGGATAGCTGTATGCTTGCCGATGGTTGGGCGACGGCGCTAAATGTTGTTGGGCGCGAAGAAGCGATGCGTTTGGCTCGTGAGAACGAGCTCAGTGTGTTGATCGTGCAGCGATTGAGTGACCGTCTGGTGTCCAGTGGAACGGGCGAGTTGGCTGAATACGCCGATGTTGATGTTCCTGCTGAAGTGTCCGTCGTGGATGACGCTGCTAAGAAGTCCGAGAAGGCCGAGGCGAAAACGTTCGCTCAGCGAATGGCACCAGTGCTGTTGATGACCGGGATCACGTTTGGCGCCGTGTTGTTGGCGATGGCGGTCGGGGTGATCTTTGGCCGGCAAGCGATCAGCGGATCCTGCGGCGGTTTGAATGCCAAGGTTGACGAAGACGGCGTTTCTCGCTGCACGATGTGCAGCACCCCTTCGGAAGCCTGCCAAGAGCTTCGGGACAAGATGGCTGAGAAGTAGGCTGGCTTAGAAGTAGGTCGCAGGCGAGATGCCGATGCCACGGCTGTTCGCCGAGCTGGAGCTAGCAGTCTTGCATTCGTTTTCGGAAATCGGAGAGTTCGATCTTGGGAACGATATCGCTGGTTTTGGTGCCGAGTGCGACCGCGGCGATGTAACCTTGCCGAGGGATCACATTGCGGATTTGCCAGTGACGACCCTGCGCGAGCGATTCGTCTTTCAGGACCAAGCGTGGTGAGTTGGACGACGCGTTTACGAACGCGAATTGGTCCAGCGGTGTGTTCAGGCCGGTACCGATCGCTTTGATGAACGCTTCTTTCAGCGTCCAGATTTTCAGGAACAAAGCTTGTTTTGCGTCGTCGTTTTTGACTCGGTCGAGCTGCTCGATTTCTTCCGGAGCGAAGTACCGCTGAGCAAGTCCGGGGTCGGTTTTTCTGTCTAGGCCTTCGATATCGACGCCCAGCCATTCATCCGCTGCTTCGGCACCGATTCCGCAGATCACCAGGCCTTTTGTGTGTGCGATGTTGAACGGCCGGCGCAATTGCTCGGGCGTTTCCACGATCGGTTTGCCGTGGTCCAAGTTTCTAAATTGGATCTGATGCGGGGCGGTGTTCGTGTCGGCGATCAAGAAACGAGCCATACCCCGGCCGATCACGTGTTGATGCCGTGCCGAGGCGACTCGGAATTTGGCGGCCGATTGATGTTCTTCTTGCGGCAGCCACCTCATGCAAAATGATTCGATTTTGCCGGGTGTGTCGTGGGCCGCCGAGGCGTACCAAAGCTGGATCGGAGATTGTTTGGTCAGCGGGCGATTCGACGCAGCAGAGGGCTGTTGCGAGTCGGCGGCGTTCGATTGTACGGGGGGCGTTTTCGTCATGGCTGCCATGATCGACAAAACTGGGCCCACCCGTCAATCACGCTGACGGGGATCTGCAGAATCGTTGTTCGCAAGTGCGGCTATCATACGATGAGAACGATATGATCCGCCATCCATTTTCAGTGCCGTGTTTGCTCGCCGAAGACGCTCTCGAAGCGATCTCGTTTGACCGAGGGACGTTGTGGTTGGTCGCAGGATTTTTGCTGTTGGGCTGGGTTTTGGCGCGAATGACGATTTCGCGAAAGAAGAAGGCCATTCAGCAACGGGGCGAAAGCCGCGAAACTCAGCGGCGTTTGGATTCAGAGGTCAAAACAGCTCTTCCGCTCAGCGACGCTCCGATTGAGACCCAGCGTTGGCAGGTCGCGATGTTCGACTTGCAACGCGAATTGACCGGTGACCTGGATACCCGTATCGCGGTCGTTCAAAACCTCATTCGACAAGCCGACCAACGAATCGCGGTGCTGCAGGAGTTGGAGCGTCGCCAGCAGGCGGGGTGAGCGTCGGATAGCGGGCAATGAACGGTTCAGGCTGCAGTTTTGGCCAGAGGAAAGCTGCGGTTGGACCGTCGCCAGGCAAGCACACAAAATAGTGAGGCGAGGACCAAAACAAGTGATGTAGGTTCAGGTACCGCGGTCGCGCTCGCGTTTGCGTAACCAATGTCCTGCAAAATCCCAATCTCGATTTCTGAGTAGGTACGTCGCGTAACCTGGGGGGCGATGCTGAACTGCATCACGCTGTTCGAGTCCAAAATGTGCGAAATACTTGAGCCATCATTGAATGTCGCTGGGGAATAGATGTCGACGACGGAGGCTGCATTGGCGACAAAGGCATTCACGCCATCAAAAACCACTGAGTTAGAAGTGAGGTCCGCGGGAGTTCCGATGAATTCACCGGATGCGTTGAAGAGTTCAGTACCGTCGTCAAGTCGCAGAAATTGATCGTAGGTGGAGTAGGTATTGCTTGTTGAATCTGATACGCCAATCGCGCTAGTTCCGTCCGAGTTCATCAGGCTTGCAAAACCGATTGCGTGACTGATTTCATGAAGCGAAACGCTAAACAGGTCAAATTCGCCAGCATCGGGCGCCGCCAGTGATTCATTCCATGAATACCCAAAATCAAAACGCGCTGAGCCATGCGATCCTGTGATCGAGGTTCCGGGCCCGACATTCAGAATGTTCTGCTGGACGATCCCCTGCTGAAATCCACCGCCAAAGAAATATGAGGAGCCTGCCGATGCGAGAGAACCGGTGCCAGATGTCAGCGACTCACGGATGGTCAGATTGACCGTTCCAGATTCATTCAATACATCGGATACGTAGCTCAGTGCTGATTCAAAAACTGAACGACGGGCGGCACCGGTAGAGCTGTCATCAAAGCCAACACCCGAGTCATTGCTGATGTCTTCATAGGTGAGGTTCCAGGTAATTGCTGCGAAAGACGATTGTCCAATTACCAGGCAAAATACGAAAGTAGCACCTGCAATGCATCGAAGAGAGAAGCTGTTCTGGGTGTAGATCTGCTGCATCCACCTGTCCACTGACTGAATGTTTAGAATGGCAGAGCGAGTTGTATGCACCGCTTGCTCGAAATGCACTCAGCAACCTTAGCCGCACGACGTTTTGAAAACAATGAAATCGGGAAGAATGAGCCGGGTGCATATTGCAGCGAAGGGCGTCATTCGGGGGATGGTGTTGGGATGGTTTTGAATTGTCAGTCCTGAGTCATGGCAATCATGGTAGGCTCTTTTCGGAGAATAGCTTGTTTCGCTTCAGTCTCGCCACGCTGATTGCTTTGCCGATCGTGGTGGCGTCGTTTGACTTTGCGGTTGTTCATCCGGTGATCGCGACCGTTGTTTACTTCGCCATCGCAGCGATGCTGTTTCTCTACGGGGTGACCGCGAAGCAGGTTGAAACGCAATTGGACGTGAAGTCCAGGACCGGGTTCGTTTTCGCGACGGGCTGTTTGATTGCATGTGTGTTGGTTCTGATGTCCGTGCAAACCCTGAGAAAAACGTCTCGGAAGTTTCGCGAATGGTCGGTGGCACATCGCATGGAACGCTCGGGCTATCGAAAGGTTTGGGATGAGCCGACCTACGGGCGGAACGGGCAGGTCCTTTCGCGAGGGTACCGTTGGGAAAAGTGATGTTTGCGAACGCTGAGTGGAGCCAATATGAATCCATATGAGAATCAGTCGCTGATTGAAGATCGCTACCAGGTGAATATCGTTCGCACGCCCCTGACGTACATGCATGCACTGTTTGTCGGAGTTGGGGTGTCGATCATCACCCCGGTCTACTTGTCCGTGAGTTGGCATGTTCGATCGGGAACCCTCTGGGTTTCCGACATAACTTTCTTGCTGCGTGAGTTCACGATCCCGGTGACCTTCGGAATCGCCTTGGCGTTGTTGGGGGCGTGGTTGGTGCCTTCCCGTTTGAGCCGATGGCTGACGGCCTACCGCCTCTTGGTGCCATTCATCGTGCTCACTGCATTGTTCTCCACCATGTTCACGATGCTGGGCTACGGTTACCTCAACCAGTCCATCCAGATAGGCCGTCTTTACCTGACGTCGCTGTCGGCGTTCCATGCCGTGATCGTCGCCACCGCCGTGTTCTTGCACCTCGCCTGCCGCCCGCGACCTCGATTGCGTAGGTCAGGTCCTACCTGACGATCATAGAAGGCCGGTGATTGATGGGCTTGTGAGGGGGCGGGGTGTCGCCTCGCTTTGTTCCAAAGCATCGGTTGGGGTGCCATGTGAGACATGGCCTACTTCAGTTTGATCGCCCGGTACAACCTGGCCTACCGATGCTGTGTCGGTTTTGCGTGATGCAAACTGTGGGTCAGTTCAGGTCGCGAATTTTGATGTCGCGCCAGCTGACTTCGTAGGGGCCGGTGCCGGCTTTGATGCCGTGCACCTGCAGGCCAAGGAAACCGTTGGTGGAGGACTCGGGATCTTGGATGTCACTGATCTTTTGATCGCCGATCCAAACTTGAATACGGTTGCCATGGGCTCGAACCAAGTAGCGGTTGAATTTGCCGTTCTTGTACGCATCTTTGATCGGTTGTTCTTTGGTGATCCAGCCTCGGCCGGTGGCTTCCGAGTAGATGTAGCCGGCTTCACCTGGAGCGGATTCAATTTCAACTTGCGGTCCGTAGACTCGTCCGCCCTTTTCGCGTGACTGCGAACGAATTTGAACGCCGCTGTTAAGGCCTTCGTCCACGTTGACTTCGAAGGTCAATTCGAAGTTGTCGTAGTTTTCGTTGCTGCACAGAAACGAGTTTGGGCTGCCTTCGGATGTCGTGCCGACGATCGTGCCGTCTTCAACACGATATTTGGCGGTGCCGTTTTTGCGGTTCCATCCGTCCAGGCTCTTTCCGTCAAAAAGTGATTTCCATCCTTCTGCTTTCAAGTCCGGTGCAGCGTCGAAATTGACGTTGCTGCTCGACGAGGCAGCTTGTCCTTCGCCTTCGACATCGGACGCGTTTGCAGGGTCACCGGTCGCGGCTTCGTCGCTGCCCATCTTTGCGGCGGGAACAGTTGGCAGAGTCACTTCGCCGGTCGCGGCCCATTCGGTTCCGCGGCGAAGCGATGTTTGGAACGCGAGTCCATTCATGGCGGCAACGTCGTGTCCAAGTGTTGTGTGAAAGACTCGCCCCTTTCCGAATTCGATCGTCATCAAGATGGGCTCGTGTTCGCCAGTGCCGCCCGTTGCCGGGTTGCTGTAGGCGGTCGCCAGCACGTTCATGTTTTCGGCTGGGCCACGCAGTTTGCCGTACAGTTCGTCAGCGACTTGCAAAAACGATTTGGGCAAACCAGCGGTGATTGGATGCGAAGCATCGCGAACGACCATCATGAAGGGTACGCGTTTGCCGTGCTGTCCACCGCCACCTTTGGACATGTCGCGAGTGAACTTCTTTTGGTCTTCTTTCCAACGAACATATGGGCCGTCTTTTTCATTCCGACCGCCCCAGCCTCCCAGGCCGATCATGCGGTTGTAAGCGTCCCATTTAGGGAACGAATTGTCGGCAGCGTGAACGGTCACAAATCCGCCACCTTCACTGACGTAGGTCTCGAAAGCCTTTTCGGTTTCGCTCGACCAAGCTTCGCCGTTGTAGTTGGACACCACGACGTCGTAATCGGAAAACTTGGGTGCAAAGCCAGCCTTGTCTTCGCCCTTGCCCGGTGCGGTCGCGACGGTGACTTTGGCGAAGTCACCCGATTCAAGTGTGGCTTGGATCAGGGGTGTGGTCTCTTTCCACTTGTGATTGTTTTGACCATCGATCAACAACACGTTCAGCGGTTTGGCTGAGTCTTGTGCGACGGCAATGGTGGACGAGGTGAGCACCGCGAAAGCGGCGAGGAGAGTGCAAAGTCGAAATTTCATCGGCGTTGAATCTGTGGGGTGGGTGGAGCATAGGTGAAATTCGAAAGACGTCCCTTTCCGGACGTGATTGAGCGGGGGATTAGTTTAGCAGATCGGTCGGGTAGGCTTGGCACGATCTGTGACGCAAAATGGAAACATCTCGCAGCGGACCAGTGACCAAGCATCGCGTCCGCCGCCGTTCCTCTATCGATTCCATGGGTGTTCGTTTTGTCCCAATTCTCCGGCTCTCCCGCTCCTCGCGCCGCTTTCCCCGCCACCCGATTGCGTCGTGTTCGTGCGACGGACTGGTCTCGCCGCCTCGTCCGGGAAACGACGTTGTCGGTAGACGATTTGATCTGGCCGCTCTTCGTGATGGATGGTTCTGGTCAGCAGCCTGTTGGTTCGCTGCCCGGTGTGAGTCGGCTGGGGGAATCCGAGGTCGTTTCGGCGGCCAAGCGTGCCGTCGACTTGGGCATCCCCGCGATCGCATTGTTTCCAGCGACAGATCCGAAACTCAAATCCGAAGACGCGGCCGAAGCTTACAATCCGGACAACTTGGTCTGCCGAGTCACACGGCAAATCAAGGATGCGGTGGGCGATTCGCTGGGCGTGATTTTGGATGTCGCTTTGGATCCTTACAGCAGCCATGGGCAGGACGGGTTGGTGCGGGATGGACAAGTCATCAACGACGAAACCGTTGACGTGTTGTGCAAGCAAGCGATTGTGCAAGCCGCGGCGGGATGCGATGTCATCGCGCCGAGTGACATGATGGATGGCCGCATCGGAGCGATCCGATCGGCTCTGGATGGAGCCGGGCATTCGGGCGTACAGATCATGTCGTATGCGGCCAAATACGCCAGCGCATTTTATGGACCGTTCCGAGATGCGGTCGGATCCGCGGCCAATCTTGGGGCGGCGGACAAGAAGACTTATCAGCAGTCACCGGCTCAGTCCGATGAAGCGATTGCGGAAGTTGCATTGGATTTGGCCGAAGGCGCCGATAGCGTGATGGTGAAACCGGGAATGCCCTACCTGGACATCGTCGCTCGAGTGAAGCAAACCTTCGGTGTGCCAACGTTTGCCTATCAAGTCAGCGGCGAATACGCGATGCTGCGTGGTGCCGCCGATGCGGGGTGGCTCGACGGTGACGCCGTGATCCTCGAGAGCTTGCTTTCGTTCAAGCGTGCTGGTGCCGATGGTGTGCTGACATACTTTGCAGCCGATGCAGCCGAGTTGCTTCACCGCAGTTGATCTTGCTCAACAACTTCCCCCGTAGGATGGTCTTCCAAGACCGTCCTGCAAATTCCGCAAGTCGATCTTCCAAGACCATCCAAGTTGAACGCGACGGTCTTGGAAGACCATCGTACGGGCGATAAACCGCTTCTCTTTCTATTCGATCTTTCGCGAACACAATTCAGCATGGCCGATTCACTTTCATTCGCTTGGCACTGGGAAGACACCTTGATCGCCGGCCAGGAACGACCTTTGGCGGTGGCATCGGATCCGGATGCGATGCTGATCGAAGCTTGCGAGCGACAAGACGCTGGTGAAGAGGGCGTGATCGATCCCTTTTGGGCGACGACTTGGCGGGCGGCATCGGGACTCGATCGTTTTTTGGATCGAGTTCCCATTCACAACCAAGACGTGTTGGAAGTTGGCTGCGGGACCGGGCATGCTGGGATCGCGGCCTTGCTGCGTGGGGCTCGCGTGACGTTGACTGATGGCGTCGAGGACCCGTTGCAATTAGTGCGACTCAGTTTGTCTCGATTGGGTTTGCACGCTGACGTGCGGGTCTTCCGGTTGGGAGAGGATTCGTTGGCACCGAAGAAGTTCCCATTTATCCTGGGCAGCGATGTCACCTATCTGAGAACGCTGTGGCCGGAGTTGTTGCAGTCCGCCGCCGAACATTTGACCGAGGATGGACAATTGATCTTGAGCGACCCTCAACGATTAATCGCGACGGAGTTTTCTCAGTGGGTGAAGGACAAGCCATGGGATTACACCGAGCACACGGTGGAGATGGATGATGATCCAGAGCATCCCATTCGCATCATGGTTTTGACGCAAGGTTAGGGTGCTGTTTCGGGGGCGGTGTAGCCGGATTCGCCAGAATTCGGACTTACCTGATTCAACGCTCGGCGCGGATGCGTTCCCCTTTTGACGCAGAGGCGGAGAGACGCGGTGGCGCAGAGAGGTTCTCCCGGTTTTTGGCATCCCCCTGCCGACCTTCGAAGCCACATATTCCCGCAGGTCCCACTCGAACTTCTCGGGTAAGCCCTTGCCTCTCCGCGTCCTGGCGTCTCTGCGTCAAAAAATTCCCGACCGAAGACGCGGGCAACGCCCTGCGTTTTTCTGCAAAGCAAAAGAATAGAGCAGTTGTCCCCAACTGTCCGCATGCTAGGGACGAAAGCTTCAAGCCGCGCTAAGCCAAAGCGGTAAATCTTTGACACGGGATGTGGTCCCGCGAAGTCATGCGTCATGACGGAATGATTGGGGGTCAATCGTTCTACTCTGGTGACGTCTCGTGCTCGCCTCGCTTTGTTCCAAAGCATCGGCTTGATCGCCAGGTACAACCTGGCCTACGGCAGCGTACGCATCTCGGCCTACCAAAATTTCTTTTGCAAATTCGCTTGACTCTCTCTTGTGACCGCTGTACCGTGTAACCAGTACACCAGTTAACCAGGTTTGGGCATCGGTGCGAATATGTTTTTTACAGTCGACCCTTCCAATGGCGTGGCGATCTATTCCCAGATCGTTCGCCAAGTGAAATTCGCTGTCGCGGAGCAAACACTGCGTCCGGGGCAGCTTCTTCCCAGCGTTCGGCAGCTTAGCCAGCAATTGGCGGTCAACCCGAACACCGTGGCTCGGGCGTTCCAGGACCTGCAATCCGAGGGCGTGATTGAAACGCTCCGCGGTCGCGGGGTCGTGGTCTGCAAAGGCGCCGTCGAGCGTTGTCGCAAACAGCGGCAGTCGCTTCTTGCGGAACGCCTATCCGCGGTATTGACCGAAGCTCTGCAAGCGGGGCTGTCAGCCAAAGAGGTCCGCAAGCTCGTCGATGAGCAACTTCGGACTCTCGACGGAACTATCGAAGCGATTGCCGAATTGCAATGAGCTTGCCATGCGGGCGGGCAAGATGCCTCGGCCGCGTTTGATTCGACGCACACTGAACCCATCTCATCGAAGCAGGATCGTCATCATGAACCCCGTCATCTCGACCGATCAACTGACCATGCGTTTTCGAGGCTGCGACGCCTTGCTGGGCGTGGATCTGACCATCCAGCCCGGGACTGTGTTCGCCTTGCTGGGTGAAAACGGAGCCGGCAAAACAACCCTGATCCGAATCCTCACCGGATTCCAGAAACCGACGTCTGGATCCGCCTCCGTCTGCGATTTCGATCCGCTGAAACAGCCCTTGGAGGTTCGTCGGCGGGTCGGCTACGTCTCTGACAATCCCGCGCTGTACGACTGGATGACCGTTGGCCAAATCGGCTGGTTCACGGCTTCGTTTTATCCCGATGGCTTCTATGACGCGTACCGTGAATCGGTCGCGAAGTATGAGATCCCCGAAGATCGTAAGATCCGAGTGCTCAGCAAGGGCCAGCGTGCCAAGATCGCGTTGTCATTGGCTCTGGCGCACGATCCCGAACTTTTGATCCTGGACGAACCAACGTCCGGCTTGGACCCCATGGTTCGTCGCGAGTTTCTCGAAAGCATGATCGGCAGGGCCGCCTCGGGGCGAACCGTGTTCCTTTCCAGTCATCAAATCAACGAAGTTGAAAGGGTCGCCGACACGATCGGAATCTTGCACAACGGCAAACTGCAAGCCTGCGAACCGCTCAACGATTTGAAAGGCTCGATGACGGAGCTGACCGTCTCACTGGACGATCCGTTGGTGCAAGTCCCAACGCTCCCGGAGCCGGCCCAAACGCTGCTGGAAGAAAACCAAGGCCGTCAGCGCCGGGTCCTGGTTCGCAACTTCGACTCATCCATGATCCCGCACATCGAATCAGCCGAAGGAGTCACCGGGGTCCGCGATCGAACGATGACGTTGGAAGAAATCTTCATCGCCCACACGCGAAAAGGTTTTGCTGGCCCGCCCGGACCGCCGCCTGAAATGTCTCGCGGACCGTCCGAGTCGCCGAAGCCATCCGCCGGCGACGGCGGACGTGAATCCGAAGTGGTCACCTCGGGAGAACAGTCATGAACGAAACTCGTCTATGGCAGGGCCTGCTGTGGAAAGAGGCCAAGCAGGTCATCCCGCTGATCGGGATGTTGTTAGGAGTCTCGGCCTTATTGTTCATCGTGTGGGCAGCCACTTCGCGGCAATTGAATGTGACGCTGCAAGCCACCGGGGACATTGTTCCGCTGATCATGCCAGCGTTATTCGCGGCCGGTGCGGGGGCGATCCTGATCAGCCATGAAAAGGAAACTCGTTCGTTGAACTGGCTGGCGTCTCTTCCGATTCCAGTTCGTCCGATCGTGATGACCAAATTCATCGTCGCACTCGTTGGGTTGATGTTGATGTGGATCGGATGTTGGCTGCTCGGAATCTTGGCCGGATTGGATGGTGGCAACGGTGGACCGTTGACTGAACTGAAGCAGATTCACCCCGCCTTTTGGTTTCTGCATTCCATCTACGTCTTGCTCTGTGGGTTTTACACCGCATGGCGAAACAAGAACGCCTTTCCCGCCCTGGTTTGGATCATTCCATTGGCGTTGCTGCCCTTTCTGGTGGTGGAAATTTGGCATGCGATGCCTTTTGTCGGGAGCTCGCAATACGCGGATGTGACTCAGAAGACTTGGGTGATGGGAATCGTCACGGCTTTGGCGATTCCCATCGCGGGATGGTTTGCGTATCGAGCTGGCCGGAGAGAGCTGCAGGCCGATGAACCGGAACGATTGCTCGGCCGTGACGGGTTGCATTCTGCCTATGCCTGGCGTCCACCGGAGACTTCGGCACCAAGCGAGTTGCCGTTTCGAAATTCGTTGACTTCGTTGGTTTGGCAGACCATTCACAGTTCGCGTTGGATGTCGATTGGCTTGAGCGTTCCTCTACTTGCCGGTGCTTTGGCTTGGTTGGTGCTGACCAATCACCTGGGGCAAATTTCAAGCTGGTTGATGGTGGCGATCCAAGTTTCGATCGGACTGTCGCTGCTGGCCGTGTCTTGGTTGGGCGTTGCGGTATTCACGGGAGACGGTTCCTCCGGGCGATTGAAGTTTCTGGCCGATCGCGGCGTGTCGCCTCATCGAGCGTGGGTTGGCCGTCACTGGTTTGGCGTCAGTCTGCTATGCGGGATTTCTTTGTTGATCCTTGTGGTTCAGGCCATTCTGGGAACACCACTCAGTCCGGATGCATACGATCGACCCGCTGTGCCGGAGGTTTCCCTGCTGACGATTTTGGCTGTGTTCGCGGTCGTGTATGGCGTGTCTCAGTGGACCAGCCAGTTGGTACCGATGCTTGCAGCGTCCGCTTTCTTGGCTCCGGTGCTCTCGCTGGTCGCATTGGCGATGCTGATCAACGCGGGCGTGGGCAACGGGGTTCGACTGGGATGGTTGCTGCTCATTGCCGTGCTTCCCTTCGCTGCGACGTGGTGGACGATGCATGACTTCATGGACGGCCGGCGTGGGGTGAAGTATTGGGCGGTGATGGTTGGCGGTGCGGTCTTGTTTATGTTCGCACCAAGTGTGCCATCGACCATTGCCAAAGCTCGCTTTCCATCGATGCCGCAAGATCGAGTCGCGGAGTTGTTGCCTGAAGCACGCGCGCTGGCCTCCCGAACGTGTTTCAACGCGATTCCGATGCGGCAAGGAGACCTTGAGCTTCGAGACGAGCTTTGGAGTCCAACCGGCGAGATCGATGGCGAATTGGCGGTGGATCGTTTTCGGCAACGCAACTTCATGTCAGCTGACACATGGATGGTGATCGGGGATCAGGACGAGAATCCCCTGCGAGCTGATTGGTGGAATGTGCAAAATGGTTTCGAAGCCGCTTCGCTTGCGAAGCTTCGGTGGAAGCAAGATCCGGATGATACCAAGAAGGAACAGTTGGCCGCGTTTGTTGATCGTCTGACGATGATTGCCAAACGTTTGAGATTGAGCATTCGTTGGTACGACCAAGAGGTGGCGGATCAAGTCGAAATTTGGCTTGTCAACAACCTATCGGATGAGGCCCTCCGTCCATTGCGTTCAGAAGAATTCTTCCAAAACGCGTTGACGCAGGTCGGAGACTTCGAGGGCCGACAAGCGGCACGTCGACGAGCTCTTTTGATCAGTTGGTACCGAGATCGAGAAACACCGATGCGTCTTCAAGGGACACTGTACGGAATCAGCGCCATGGAGGACTGGTTTGAACGAGTGCCCATGGGATGGAGGAGCTCGATTTTGAAGCAGGGATTCGGTGCGGTTGTCGATCGTTGCCTCAGCTTACTGGACAAGGGCCAGTCCGGTAGCGATTTGGAATCCGACTTTCGAGCCCTGCACGTTTTATTTGACAGACCAGGCGGCGATTTCGAAACGAGCCCTTTTGCGGACAACGTGAATCAAAAAGGAAAGCCATGGGTGGGCACATGGACTCCCGCTTACCAGGGTTACATTGCGGCAAGCTGGTTCGAGCCCTGGGAGTACAAAGGGCAGGAAATGCTTGAAATGGACCGTGGCGAGGCCCGAGTGGAAAACGAATCGACCATTGAATCCAATGCCCCGTCTGAGGAGGAAGTCCAATGAGTTATCGCGCAACTGATGTTTGGTATCGAGTGTGGATGTGGGGGCCTCCCGTGTTGGTTGTGATCGCGATCACTTGGGGTGTCGGACGCGAGTATTGGGCGACAAGTCGATATCATGCGATTGTCGATGAGCTTGAGAGCAATGGTGTTCCCGTCACAACGACGCAAATTCGCGATCGGTACGAGTCGTTTGAACCGACAAAGGAATCTTTGGAATGGAAAGAGCTTTTGGATGCGGTTTCGATTTTGAGAGAAATGTCACGGGACTCTGTGGCAGGGCTTTCGGATCTTGTGCCGCCGAATAAACCTTGGCCGGCAAAGCCTTTTGCCGAGTTAATGAGCGAACAGGCTCAACCGTTGCTAGAGAAAATGGACACGTTGCTTGCAGATGACGTTCCGGTCTGGAGTCCTCACGCTATCCAAAATCGGTATGCGTTCGTTTCCTATCATCCGGTTTCTTCATTGCAGGCTCAACTGCATGACGAGTTTCGGTTGGTTTACCACAATGGCGATTCGGATCGGGCTCTATCTCTGATCCAAACGAGCTATGAGTTGGGGCAGCAAATTGGCGAGATGGGTGGGCTTCGTCTTTATTCACAACGAGCCCTGCATCGAGAATGGTTTGATGTGGTGCGAGAGTCGATGAAAGCCGAGTTTTGGGACGCCGGTCAGCTACGCGAAATAACCAAGCTTATCCGGGAATGCGATCTGTCGGGGGCAGCCAGTGACGTCGATTTGGTGTCCAGCTTCGTCGCTTGGGAACCTTTGAAACGCACAAGCAATTTCGTGATATACGAAGATGAGGGGGAACGCAGTGTCTTCTTCTTCGGTGCAACCGGAGTCCACGCTTTGGCGGCAGTCGAGTGGTTGCAAGCGGATCGAGAAGAACTGGAAGATCCCAATGTGACACGAAAACGCACCAAGCGTGAGCGTGAGGAAGACCAAGAACGGTTCGGCGAGATCGTTGATCGATCGCGAAATTGGGTGTCCGTACCGTACGCGACGATGAACCTTGATGTCCGACAGGTCTGGAGAATATCCCGGCCGAACCGGCTACGGCTCCAGACCCAGCAACACAATCAGAGGTTGTGGACGTTGATCGCTGTCTATCTGCGAGAATACCAAGTTGAGAATGGCGAGTTCCCGAGGTCCTTGGATGGACTGCGGTCCGTAGGAGCGAATCTCAACGATTGGACGCTCACGACCGGAGAACAACTTGGGTATCGTGCGGATAGTGACGGTGCCACGGCGGTGCTTTGGACTGACGATGAAACGAACCAGCCATATGAAGAGCCCGGTATTGGGCGAATCCCATACAGCGAAAGAACTTATGGGGCTGGACGAGCCGAACGCTATGAAATGTGGTTCAACAGTAAAGCGGAGTGAACCTTAGAGTAGAACAGTTGTCCCCGACTGTTTGCGTGGCTGGTTGGAGTTGCCGGGTAGCGTGATGCGATCGCGGATGAAGTTTGAAGTGGGGTGCGGATCGGCGATGGAACGCTGTGAGACGGAACCATTGGGGACAATTGTTCTACTCTGGCTTCACCACCAGCGGCCGTCTTTCGTGATGGGGTGGATTTCGCATCGCATGGAGTCAATCGCGGAGGCGAGTTCGCCGACGGCCCAATCTAGGTCGTCGACTTCCAATCGGTATTCGGGCCACTTCCAGCCTGCTGGCCAAATTTGATGCGGTGCTGGCCATCGATCTTTCTCGGTTGCGTGCTGGATTCGAGCGAGCAACCTGGGAAGGCACTGCGACGTCGGCGAAGTGTCTTGGTCGATCTCCTTTGAATCACGCAATGCGATTGGTGGATCGGCCGCGACCCATTGCTGCAAACGCTTTGCGGCATCGGGGCGATCTGGATCGATGACCGTGATGCCGTGTTCGGAAGACAAACGCTGGCAGATGATTTGCCGAAGCTGTGAATCGCCGCCCACCAAAGCGATGGATGGCACATCCGCGGCAATGTGGTCTCGCAAGTCCCGAATTGTCCAACCAAAACGCGGGTCGCAGAAGTCGGCGGCGACGTCGCAAGCCGGTTCCAAGACGAATCGTCGGGCGGTGTATCGAGGATGCGGGACGACCAATGCTTTTGCCGATCCGGCTGGGCCGCGGCCGCCGATCAGACCTCGACGTCCAGCTGAGCTGGCGGGACCTGCCAGGCGACCGTGTAGGACAATGTCCAAGTCGATCACACGGGCGCCCCATCGAACCAAACGCTTTCGGCCCAGGTCGATCTCCAGATGTTGCAGCACGTCCAAGACTTCCGCCGCGGAGGCTTCCGTCGCAAACGCGGCGACGGCGTTCAGAAAGGGCGATTGGCCTCCGGGGCCTCCGATTGGAGGGGTTTCGAAAAGGCGGCTGGTTCGAAGACGCTGAACAGGTTCTTCGGAGGATTCGCTTGATAGCTCGGCGCAGGGCGCGGCGACAACGCCCGACTCAGCCACCCGGCGTGCCGCTTCGGCGATCACCACGCGGCGATCACCCAGGTTCGATCCGAAACTGATGAGGCACTGCGTGGGCATGAACGAATCGGAGAATTTGCGAGGCTGGGAAGAGAATGCTCGCGAATGATAGCTGGAACCCGCTCCGACACCAACGATGCGGACACGCGGCATTGGATCGGCAATACGGTGATGTTAGCGTTGCATCGGGACCGCGGTGGTCCATTCGGGAAGCTCAGTCGCTTCGGAAGTGATGCCCAGCACGATCGTCGAAGGGTGCTGAGACGCTTTGCCGATCAGCAGGCACTGCGAAAGCTGGACACAATCGCTCAATCGTTCTCGCTGAAGTGTCCGCTCGCAACGACGAGCGTGCCACTTGTTTTGCAAGGTGCTCCACCCGAAGCCTTTGGCCGGGGCACACCAATCGACACGCAGCCGAGGCATCGCGGATTGCTCGCCCGATTCCGGTTGGTGTGACGCGTTGGCTTCTCGCCAAGCATGCCCCAACGCCACGAAGAAGGCCGGCTGCAGTCGCAGTTCATCCGGCGTGACCAATACCAACGTCTTGCCGTATCGAACGGCTTGTTCAACGGTTCGATGGAGCAAAGTTCGCAAAGTTTGATCCGGTTTGAACATTGACCACGTTGGGATTCAAAGCCCGAGAAATGATTCAAGCTCGAACAAAACGGCTCGGGAATTCCGAGCCGCTGAAATGTCTGGTGCGAAGATCTGGCGACCTTCGCGAACGATCAAGATTGCGGCGAACGCATCTTGGCCAACATCGCTTGGAAGTCGACGGCGACAGGACGTCCGGCGGACAAGTCCGCGGATTCGTTGTGCAATGCTGCCGTTTCGACTTGCACGTCGTCTTCGATGACCAGCATGTCTCGGTCGTCGTGGTTGACGGCGATGTCGTCGCCATCTTCTTCCATCCACAACACGGGAGCTGAGGCTGCCATGGCGGATTGGTTTTGCATGGCACCCATGTCTTCTTCGTCGCAGATCTCGTCCGAGCAGTTGGCTTCATCGCCGACCAATGCCAGTGGCGAGTTGGCTGCACCACGCATGCTGAGGATTTCCTCATGCAGCGAAGTCTCCAGATCCGAGGCCACTTCGTCTCGCTCGGCGACTGGTTCGACTGTGTCGGTCAACGAATCAGCGGTGGGTTTGATTTCTTCTTCGTCATCAAACTCGCCAAACAATTGGTCAGCCGTCGGGGTAGCTGCGACCGGTGTCTCAACCAATTCTTCTGATTCGGTTGTTTCGGGCAAGTCAGCGGCCAGAGCCGATCCGATCACGTCGGAGACCATTTCGTAGTCACCTTCGTAGGACTGGCAGTCGATGCTCAACGAACCAAATTCGATGTCGCTTTCGGAAGCCTCGCACTGAGCGGTGGCTTCTTCGCAGACGAGTTGCTCATCGATCGTTTGCTCGGTTGAAGCAGCAAATTCCAGTTCGCTTTGTTCGGCTTCTGCCGTTTCGCTTTGGGATTGGTTTTCACTTTGGCCCTGGTTTTCGCTTTGACACTGGCCGGTGCTCTGGCAAGCTTGGTCTTCGCATTCCGATGTGCTGCAAGCTTGGACGTCGCACTGGGTTGCTTCCGCTGCGACTAGTGTTTCGGTCTCTTCCGGCAACGGCTGGTCGTTCCAGCGTCGGCCATGTTCGTTGGATTCTTCGAACTCGAACGACGCGGTCGCTGGTTGGTCTTCCGAAGCGGAGTCATTCCAGCTCGAATCGTCCAGAGCACCAAATTCAACGTTGGATGCTTCCGCACTCGGGACGGCGATTTCTGGTTCGTCCATGACGGGGCTGGGCAGTTGTTGCAACATTGCCCAAGCACGATCGACGATTTTGTTGTCGATGATGCTTTGATTGAGTGACGCGGCACAATCGATCGCGGCGGTCATCATTTGGTTGATCAAGCGAGGCGTTCCGCTGCAAGCTTGATGGATTGCACGAATCGCTTCGTTGGTGATCGCTTCGCTTGGGTTCGATCCGCAGCTCTCGATGACGCGGCGCACATAGGTTTGTGCTTCGTCGCCATTGAGTGGGTGCAGGTAGCATCGTGTCGCGACGCGTTGCACGAGAGCTTCGAGCGATGGCAATGCCAGGGTCTCGTCCAATTTGGGACCGCCCATCAGGACCGCGCTGACGCGAGGTTGGCCTTCGCTCATCGTGTTGGTGATGATGCGGATGGTTTCCAGGACCTCTGGAGTCAACGCTTGAGCTTCATCGACCAGCAAGAGCAAGCCGGGGAATTCCGAGGTGCTGCGAGCGAGTCGTTCGACCAAGGCAAACTGAGGGTCTTCGTTGGGTGCCAACGGCGTCGAGTGAATTCCCTGGACACGGTTGAGGCGAGTCAGCAGGTGCCGTTGGAACAACAGTGGGTTGTCCAGCATCGCGTCGCCAAACACCACGACTTCGCGGCGATCGCTGAATTGCTTAAGCAACAGTTGGCACAGCATTGATTTGCCGACACCGGGCGGGCCGATGACCAGCGAAATTGCTTCCCAGGCTTCAATTGCACGTTGGATTCGCTGCAGTGCCTCGTCCTGCGAGCCAACTGGAACGTATCGCTCCGCGCTGGGGAAGGGTGGGAATGGAGGCACGTGAAAAGAGTGTTCAACCGAAGACATGGTCGAAGTTTCCTAGGCGGAACAAGTGGGAGAATGCGGACAAGCCGTCTAATCGTTACAGTCGTCACCCAGACCGCAGGGTCTGAAACAAATTTCATCCATCTCTGACGAATTCACCTCATGCCCCCTCGATTCGCCCCGTGACAAAGAGCACCGAAATCCCTCGTTCGCCGACGAAAACCCCCGTGAAGAGAAATTCCGCGAAAGAGAGTCGAGCGTCAAAGGCACGAAAGCCAGCCTCGACTGCGACGATCGATTGGTACGACCGGCCTCAGTACTTCGACATGGTGTTTCGTGACGAAACGGCAACCGAAATGGCATTCCTTGACGAGGCGTACCAGCGATACGCGACCGGAACCGTTTCGCGAGTGTATGAACCCGGATGTGGCAGCGGTCGTTTGGTGGCCGCCTCAGCAGCCCGCGGGTACGACGTCGTCGGTTTGGATAACAACGATGCAATGCTCGCCTATCTACGGCGTCGATTGCAACGTCGAAAATTGTCTGCCGAGCTGATCAACGGAGACATGACCTCGCATGTCTGTTCGCCCGCTGTGGATGCCGCGTTTTGCACGTTCAACACGTTCCGACACATGATGGACGAAGCGTCGGCGACCGCGCATTTGCGTTCCGTTGCGGAATCGTTGCGTGATGGTGGAATCTACGTGCTCGGGTTTCACTGCATTCCTTTGGACGCCGATCCGGACTGCATCGAACGCTGGAAAGCTTCCCACGGTGGGACAAACATCAGCGTCACATTGAAGGTCATTGATTTTCAGCGAAGAAAGCGGCGTGAAACTCTTCGCGTGTCCATCAAGGCAACTCGAAAGAACGGAACCGTCGAGCGTGTACGCAGCGAATTCCCGTTGCGGCTTTACACTCCCGCCCAAGCCTTCAAAATGCTGGAGTCCGTCAGCGACGCGTTTGAAATCGTCGGCGTCCATGACTTCGACTACGAGATCGAAGAGCAGCGGGAAATGGATGACGACCTGACCGACGCTCTGTTTGTGCTTCGAAAACGATAGTCTTCTTCAACGAATGTGATCATGGATTTTTTCCAAGCCACCTGTGCCGCAACCGGCGAGCTGCTTCCTGGCGAATTTGCGGAGGCGACTGCCAACCAGATCGATGCCGCGTGCGAGCGTGCTGCGGACGCGGCATTGGAGCTTCGCGAATTTTCACCCGAAAGGTTGGGAGAATTTTTGTCGGCGGTGGCGTCGGAGATTCAATCACGCCGAACGGAAATCGTTGCACGTTGCGAACTCGAAACCGGCTACATCAACGCTCGTGTGGAAGGCGAGTTTGATCGAGCGGCCGGGCAATTGAATTTGTTTGCTCGGTTGGCGGTGGAGCGACCTTGGGATCGGGTGACATCCGAGCCCGCGGATCCGGATCGCAAACCGTTCCCCAAACCACGGATGTCACGGCGATTCGTCCCTGTTGGTCCGGTCGCCGTTTTCGGTGCGTGCAATTTCCCGCTGGCGATTTCGGTCGTCGGGAACGATTTCGTCTCCGCGATCGCGACTGGCAATCCGGTGATTGTGAAATCTCACCCCAGCCACCCGGGCACGTGCGAGTTGCTTGGGGATGCCGTCAAAGAGGTGGTGAAGCGGTTGGATTTCCCCGCGGGGACGTTCGATCTTTTTCACGGGAGAAGTCCTGATACGGCGATCCGTTTGGTTTCGCATCCGGCGATTTCCGCCGTCGGATTCACCGGCAGTCCACAAGGCGGGCGATCTCTCGCCAAAGCAGTTTTGGAACGTGAAAACCCAATCCCCATTTTCGCGGAACTGGGCAGCACCAATCCAGTGTTCATTGGCCGAGATGCGATGGCCGCGCGAGTTGAAGCGATCGCTGATGGCTTTGCTGCTTCACTGAGATTTGGCAACGGGCACATGTGCACCAAACCTGGAGTGGTGGTTGTTCATGAAGCCGATGCCGAATCGTTTGTTCAAGCGACTTGCAAGACGTTCGCCAAACAGCCGAACTTGCCCATGCTAAGCGGTCCCGTGGCGGATGCATTTGATCGCGGCATCGAACAGCTGCAATCGGCCGAGGATGTGGATGAGTTGGTTATTGCCAAACGCTCTCAGTCGGACGGCCCCTGGCATCGTGGGGCTCACTGGTTTGGAATGACAGCCGAAACCGCGATTCGCGGCGGGTGGCTGCACAGCGAAACGTTTGGGCCGGTTTCGATTTTGGTGCGGTGCCCCGACGAGGAGACAATGTTGCGGGTTGCGGGCGAATTCCATGGTTCGCTGACCACGACGTTGCACACGGAAGCGTCTGATAATGATTTCGCCCTCGATTGGCTCAAGGTGTCAGAGCGTTTTGCCGGCCGAATCATTCTCAACGGCTGGCCGACGGGGATGGAGATTGGGGCGGCGACGCAGCATGGTGGCCCGTTTCCTGCCAGTCTTGACGGTCGCAGCACATCGGTTGGTCATGCCAGTTTGGAACGTTTTGTGCGCCCCGTTTGCTACCAGAATTGGCCTGAAAACCGGTGACGTCGCGATTATCGCATGCTTTGTCATTCGCATCGGCCTGGTTTCGAACAATATAGACCTGGTCGCCGCTGGTCGACCAAGTCCGGGTGACCGTGGCGGTGCGAATGGGAGGAGACCGATTTCGAGCGTTCGCCGAATTGGATTTGCAGAACTGCTTCGAAGGCTGCTGCTTTCTCACCGAAAACCCGCTGTACTGACTAGGATGCAAGGCCACGTTTGATACGATTGTTGTTGCTTCCTATTCGAGTCTTTGATTGGCTCCAAGATACGTGCCACGCCCCAACGAAGATCCAACCGAAGTTCGCACTTCGATCTCCGCTGAAATCGTCGCCAAACACATTGGCGACTATCAAATCGTCCGAACACTCGGCACCGGCGGGATGGGCGAAGTCTATTTGGCTCGGCACACCGAAACGGATCAAACCGTTGCCTTGAAGGTGTTGCGAAATCATGTGGCGGACAATCCGCGATTTCGTCGGCGATTCGAACGTGAAGCGAAGCTGATTCAAACGCTGGACCACGACCACATCGTGCCGTTGTTGGAAACCGGTGACGACAATGGTGTGCCTTATTTGGCGATGCAGTTGGTCGATGGTCAGACCCTCGCGGATTTGATTCTCGAGCAGCGTGGGATTGATGATGCGGATCGCTCAGGCGTGGATTCTCAGACCGACACGGCCATTCTGTCGCATGCATTGGTAACGCCCGATGACAGCGGGAAATCATACGAGTTCATTGCAAACGCGATTGCTGATGTTGCTGAGGCGTTGCACAGTGCTCACTCGAATAAGGTGATTCATCGCGACGTGAAGCCGTCGAACTTGATCATCGATCGCGATGGCAAGTTGTGGTTGATGGACTTTGGGTTGGCGTTTTTAGAAGACGATCAAACCGCATTGACGATGACCGGTGATCTCGTTGGAACGCCGGCCTACATGAGCCCCGAGCAGACGATCGGATCGCACTCGGAGGTGACGCGTCGATCGGATGTCTACAGTTTGGGAGCGACCCTTTACGAATGGGCAACGTTGCATCGTCCGTTCAGTGGCAACCGGGAACAGGTGTTGGTCAACGTTGCGAATGGAAGCTTGGCGACGCCTCGCAGTCTGCGCAACGATTTGCCCGTCGCATTGGAAGCGGTCATTTGCAAAGCGATGTCACGTTCGCCGGACGGTCGCTACCCGACCGCGGCAGCTTTCGCCGAGGATCTACGACGTTTCGCGGCGGGAAAGTCGGTCCACGCGAGGATGCCAGGGTGGAGCGAACGACTGTTCCGATGGAGCCAGCGAAATCCGTTGGTCGCGTTGGCTTCGTTTATCGGAGTGATCACCACGATCGTTGCCGTCTTGAGCATGCAAGCGATTTACTCGGGTCAGCTGGTTCTGATCAATGAACAACTCGAGAAGAGCAACGATGACCTCATCGCTTCGAACTTGCAGTTGGAAGCTCGTGAGGCGGAGCTGAGCAACCAGCTTTTCATCTCGGACATGTCGCTCGCCTTCAAAGCTTTCGAGGCCCGCAACCTTTTCACAACCAAGCAGTTGGTTGATGAGCACCGGACGCAAGCATCTCCTTTTGGGACCAATCGATTCGCATTTGAACTTTTGAATTACCTCGCCTCGCCGCCATCTTCGACCTTGCTGACTCAGCATGATTCGCCGTCCACCGGGATCGCTGTTTCCAATGATGGGAAGTTGCTGGTGTCTGCTGGTGAAGACGGCTCAGTTCACGTGGTGGACCTGCAGACAAACCAACGATTGCACCAGTACCAATTGCCGGGGCGGCTCGATTGCATTGCCATCAGTCCTGACAATCAGTTCTTTCTGACCGGGCTGAACGAGTCCATCGGGTTTTGTCCCATCAAGGTCTACCGAATCGATACCGGCGAGGAGGTCTTGGGATTGCTGGGGCACTGGCATTCGATGGAGTCCGGAACGTTTTCATCGGATGGCAAATTGATCGCGACGGCGGATCGATATCGCCAAGTCCAGATACACGATATAGATGGCAATGTGATTAAGTCGTTGGATGCGACGACTCGGAATGAATCTTTGGCATTCATCGAAGACAGCCACCGATTGGTTTACGTGCACGAAGAGGAATCCGGCCGTGAATTGCGGGTGCTGGATCTCGATACCAAAAAGCACACCGTTATTCCCACTGACGTGCTCGTTGCGCAATTCGCAATTTCGAAGCCTCAAGGGAAAAAGGATGCATTCCGAGTTGTGTCGCAGGGGTATGGTTCCCTGTCGGTGTCCGATTTTGGGAAGCCGTCACCATTCATCGAATTCGATTCGTTTGGCGTTTCATTTCGTTGCGTCTCAATTAGTGACGATGGAAGCCTGATCTACTCCGGTACCGATGAGGGAGCGGTGTATGTTTGGCGTCTGAGTGACCGGAGTTCTTCCAACGAATTGTTTCGGCCGTTGATCGTGCCGGCTGCCACAGGGCGAATCTACGATATCGAAACCGTGGCAGGACAATCGGAAACGCCAGGTTTCATCACCGCCGCCGAAGATGGCAAAGTGACTCTTTGGGAAACCGAAGAAAAAATGCCGATTCGACCAAGCCATCCCGAGGTCTTGTATCGAAATACCATGGCCCAGACGATTGCCTCGACACAGCAAGGATCGGCCGACGTCTTCCTTGCATTGAATGGCGGTGAGATTGTTCACTACAACCCGCTCAACAAATTGCGTGGATTCAGGTTGATCTCGCGGACGCCGAAGGCAGCAGAAGTCAAACTTGCCGCTAACCAGGATGGATCGAGAATCGCAGTTTGTTCGGAAACTGATCTTCGGATTTACGATGTCGAATCGACCGAATTGCTTCACACAATTCCAAGCCCCGATCTGGAGCGATTTTGCCGTGGAATGCAGTACACGGACGATCGACTTTACGTTGTCTATACAGACGAGGTGCTCGTCTACAACCTCCCGGACTATTCATTGGCAGGGGCGATTACCCTCCCGGCGGACAATGCGAATTCGGTTTTGCGGATGCCAATGGATGGCTCGCTTTTGGTCGTGACGGAAAAAGCACTTTGCAAGATCGAAGGGATGTCGGTGAGCGTGTATCAGGAGGCTGAATCCGCGGCTGACCATTTCTATCATGTTGCGATTGATTCGCGAGGCGAGCAAATGGCGATCATCCGAACCAATCGATTGGTTGAAATCCGGTCGATTCCCGGAGAGGAGACGATCGCGCTGTTTCGGGGCCACGTTCGAATGCCGAATGATTGTCAGTTCCTCGACAACGACTTGACCATCGCGACGACATGCGAGGATGGACTCATTCGGTTTTGGGACATCGCCAGTGAACGCGAAATGGGAGCGATCGTCACCGGCAAAAGTCAAAACAACCGGATTCACTATTTCGAAGACTCCGACATTCTGCTTTCCACTTCCGCTGCGACTCCAATGGATCTATGGGTGACCAGTCGTAGTCAAACGGGATTCGTCGCAGGACAGACGGAGAAAAAATGAGCGGATGAAAAAGACATCGATCTTGTGAGAAAATATTTCTGAAGTCGAGTTATTTTAGAACGAATTGGTGTTCGATGTCTCGCACCCATTGTCGTTCGTGTTGAAGTGCCGTTAATTAAACCAAACCGATCGGCATCGGCGTTTATGGCGGCGTTGAGCCGGCCGGTTATTGATGTTTGTGCGATGAACCTGTGGTTATCAAGCACTCCCAAACCTTTGATTCATTGAGTTCAGCACGAAGTGAGTTCTCGAAACGATGCCCCCACGGAAGCCGCCCGTATTGAGGACGATCAGGCAGATTCGCCGGCCCAGCACTTTGGTCGCTACCGAATCATTCGAACGCTCGGCACCGGCGGGATGGGCGAGGTCTATTTGGCCGAGGACACCACGACTGGGCAGGAGGTGGCTCTGAAGTTGTTGCAGCATCAGGTTTCGAAGCAGTCTCGAATGCGGCGTCGATTCGAACGCGAAGCCAACCTGATTCAAGAACTTCGGCACGATCACATCGTCCCACTGTTGGATTCTGGTATCGAACAGCGGACGCAGTACCTGGTGATGCGGTACATCGATGGAGCGACGCTTGCCGACCGCATCTTGAAAGCCAATGGCGAGCAAGACTCCGGCGAGTTTTCCATTGATGCTGGTCCCGCCGCCACGACGCTCAATACTGAGGAAAATGGAATTGCGATTGAGACGGATTCGTTTGAGCTGGTTGCGAAATCGATCGCGGACGTCGCCGACGCGTTGCAGGTGGCTCATGACGAACGAGTCATTCACCGAGACATCAAACCGTCGAACCTGATTTTCGATAGCGAGGGAAAGATCTGGCTGACTGATTTTGGGTTGGCGTTGGTCGAAGACCAGAACACGGCCCTCACAATGACCGGCGATATTCTCGGCACGCCGGCCTACATGAGTCCTGAGCAGACGCTCGGATCGCAAACCGATGTACGCGTCGGTCCGACATCTACAGCTTGGGAGCGACGTTGTACGAATGGGCGACGCTGCAACGTCCCTTCCAAGGCAACCGCGATCAGATTTTGGCCAACGTTGCCAACGGAAGCCTCGCGACGCCGAGACAGGTTCGCGGTGACTTGCCAAGACCGCTCGAAGCAATCATTTGCAAAGCGATGTCACGGTCACCCGACGCTCGCTACACCACCGCGGCGGAGTTTGCTCGGGATCTTCGCAGGTTTGCCGATGGCAAGCCGGTTCAAGCGAAAATGCCGGGCTGGCCCGAACGTTTGTTGAGATGGAGCCGGCGCAACCCGTTGGTTGCCGTGGCGACATTGATCGGTGTGATCACTCTTGTCATGACCGTGCTGGGAATGCAGGCGATTCACTCGGGACAACTCACGCGAGTAAACGAAAAGCTTGCGGAGAGCAACGATGAGTTGATCGCCACCAACCTGGAACTGGAATCTCGTGAAGCTCAATTGAGCGAACAGTTGTATGTGTCGGACATGTCGTTGGCATTCCAAGCATACAAGGGGAACAACCTCCGGACGACGAAGCAACTGCTCGACAAGTATCGACCTGAATCGGACGAGACGACGCCGCCCCGATTCGCGTACCGATGCCTCGATCATTTGGTCTCACCGCCACCTTCGGTTTTGCTTACGCAACATGATGGTCGAACAACGGAAGTGGACATCTCGCGTGATGGAAAGATGGCGATTTCGGTCAGCGATGAGGGGGAGGTCCATGTCATTGATTTGGTAACGAAGCAAAGAACCCATCAATACAAACTTCCTGGACGACTGGATGCGATTGCGATCAGCCCGGATGGCCAACATTTTTTGACGGGCATCAACGGCGACGTGGGTTTCAACGGTATCTCCATTCGCGAAGTCGCGACGGGCAAGGAAACACTTGAACTGCTGGGCCATTGGCACAACGTCGAATCGGCCGCTTTCTCAGCGGACGGGGAGTTGTTTGCCACGGCAGGCCGCTACCGCGACGTCCAGGTCCACGATCGAGAGGGAAAAGTCGTCAAGACATTCCCTGGTGGTTCACGAAACGAGGCGTTGCAGTTCGTGGGCGATGGTCAACAAATTGCCTACGTGAAGGAAGTCGACAAAGAACGCTTGATGACTGTCTTGGATCTGGACAGTGGAGCCGAACGGTTGATTCCGCTCGGTGGTGAAACCATCGTGTTTGCAGCGGTGAATTTGAATGAAGGCGAAGCTTTTCGAACGGTCGCCTATGGTAGCAAAGACCTCTTAATTTCCGATTCCAACAACTCGTCTCGTTTCGCACAGGCATATGCCATGGACACTCCCGTGCGTTGTGTTGCAATCGCTGCCAATGGTGAGGATTTGTTCCACGCGACGGACGACGGGGTGGTTTTCGCCTGGACGCTGACCAACCGCTCGGATGACGGTGTTCTGCAACCTCCGATGTTGTTTCAAGCAACGAATGGCCGGGTCAGCAGCCTGCAGTGTTTCCCCGATCCAGACGACTCGTCCCGCATTGTGACAGCGGGCGAAGATGGCTCGGTGCGACTTTGGGACCTCGAAGAAAAACGACCGGTTCGTCCCTGTCCTCCAGGACGCACGTTCCCGACGGTACACGTCATCGACATCCATTCTCCCCACGACAACCCGTTTGATGTCTTTCTCAGGTTCGACGACAACTCGGTCTGGCACTTCGACCCGCGGCGTGGTCTGGACCAGATGCATCCGGTTGAGAGTGAGCTGAGGGAGTGGGGGAAAGGTCTCGGCACCAATGACGACGTATCCATGCTCGCCATTGCCTCTCTCGCGGAGGTGGAAGTCAGGGATCTGAAAACGTCCAAATTGTTGGCGAAGCTTGTTCCACCAAACGATACCGAATCAGTTGTTGACGTGAAGTTTAGTGACAGAAAGCTATGTGTTCTGTTAAACAAGCAATTGTTGGTTTACGACGTGGAAGATTTCTCGCTTGTCGAGGTCCACAATCTTCCGAGTGACAATAACCAGCGTTTGTTCAATGTTCCCAACAGCGACTCGCTGATGCTTGTCGCGCCGAACATGCTCAGCGTTTATTCGGATGCTGAAGTTTCGGTTTTTGAATCTTCGCCTTCCGCTGCAGTCCGATTTTCACGAGTTCGGTTTGATACGAATGGATCTCAGTTGGCTGTCATTCATGACGAACGTTTGGTTGAGATTCGGAGCTACCCAGAGAACGAAATCACCGCGGTTCTGCATGGACATGTTAAACCTGTCTACGCTTGCGTTTTCCTGGACCACGGGCGAACGCTCGCGACTTGCGGAGAGGAAGGGCTGATTCGGTTCTGGGATTTGGCGAGTCAACCTGAGATGGGGGCGCTTCCAACCCGCGGGCACTTTGACAGCCATTTGCACTACATCGAAGAGGCTGACATTTTGTTGGTGGCGTCGGCGTCGGGTCCCACGGAATTGCTGATGACCAAACACTCTCGCGAGAAGTTGGCTCGCGCAATCCCATTTGATGAATCGGATTCGCCCAAGTGATTCGCGGGTGCGCTTGCGAATTTTGGAATCTGTTCGTACGCCGACGCGAGCATGCTGCGACTTGGATCGGTTCGAGTTATCATCGAGACGTTCTCGTCACGCGAACGCAAGGATTGCGATTGTCATCCGAGTGACCAGTCTCGTTCTACAACCATGTCGCTAACGAAGTCACGGTTTTGCACGAAGTGAATCTACCAACTGACAATCCCACCGAAGGGGCCAGCACAGAGGCGGGTGACCTCAACGAGTCTCTTGAACACTTTGGCAATTACCGAGTCATCCGGACACTCGGCACCGGCGGGATGGGCGAAGTGTACCTGGCCGAGGACGTCACCACGGGGCAGAAGGTGGCGCTGAAACTGCTGCAACATCGCGCGTCGAAGCAAGCTCGTTTGCGCCGCCGTTTTGAACGTGAATCGACGTTGATCCAGGACCTGCAGCACGACCACATTGTTCCGTTGCTTGATTCCGGAGTTGACGAGGGGACGCAATACCTCGTCATGCGATACATCGACGGGCAAACCCTGGCTGATCGGATTTCGAAGGAAGGCAAAAACGACGACACTCGAAATTGTATGGCCGGTCCAAGCGGCGAAACGGTCGACACTCGAATCAGCCTCGAAGCCGAAAGTGCGTCGAGCGACTCCTTTGAGTTCATCGCCGAATCAATCGCGAATGTGGCGGATGCGTTGCAAGCTGCTCACAACGATCGGGTGATCCACCGCGACGTGAAACCATCCAACTTGATGTTCGACAGCGATGGCAAAATTTGGCTGACGGACTTTGGTTTGGCGTTCTCCGAAGACGAAAACACTGCCTTGACGATGACTGGCGATGTGCTGGGAACGCCGGCTTACATGAGCCCCGAGCAGACTTCCGGTGCAACCGCGGCCACGACGCCTCAGTCGGATATCTACAGTTTGGGTGTCACGCTGTACGAGTGGGCAACATTGCAGCGAGCTTATTCGGGATCGCGGGATCAGATTCTGAATCAAGTCACGCAAGGGGCTCACACACCAGCCGGCAAAGCTCGCCCGGAATTACCACGTGCTTTGCAGGCGATCATCGGCAAGGCGATGTCGCTTACGCCGGCGAACCGCTATGCCACGGCGGAAGAATTCGCGAAGGACCTTCGGCGGTTTGCGAACCAGGAACCTGTCACTGCGAAAATGCCGGGATGGAGCGAACGGTTGTTCCGTTGGAGCGAACGCAATCCGTTGGTGGCACTAGTATCTTTGATTGGAATGGTGACCACGATCGTTGCGGTCATTGCCACGATCTCGATCTATTCCGGTCGGTTGATGACCATCAACTCGGATCTGGAAGCAACCAACGATGAATTGTCGCGAACCAACTTGGAGCTTGCCACCAGCCAGGAAGAGTTGAGGAACTATCTGTATGTCGCCGACATGACGTTGGCCTATCAAGCCTATGCCTCGCATAACTTTTCGGAAGCCAGGAAACTGCTTGAAAAGTACAGTCCGAACGCGGGTTCTTCTCAAGACAAATCAGCCGCGAATGCAAAGCCATATTTTGCTTGGCAATTGCTTGATCGACTGACCAGGGAAGCGCCATCGGTGTTGTTGACGACGCACGAGGGCGAAGTGAATGAAGTGGCCGTTTCCAGAGACGGCAAGCTGGTTCTTTCTGTCGGCGAGGAAGGTCAATTGCATGTGATCGACCTCGAAAACAAGAAGGTCCTGCATCGTCATCAAGTCGGCAATCAACTCAATGCTGTCGCGATCAGCCCAGACAACCGGCGTTTTGTCACGGGGCTGAACGGTAGTCTAGGGTACAACTTCGTCTTTATTGGCGATGTTCAGACAGGCGATGAAGTGGTCTCGATGGTCGGACACCAGAACACCATCGAATCGGTGGCCTTCTCGTCAGACGGGCAGTCCGTTGCCTCCGCAGAACGATATCGCAGCGTCCAGATTCACAACATCGATGGTGACTTGGTGGAACGCTATGAGGGCGAATCGCGAAACGAGTGCTTGGAGTTCATTGGGGACGGCGGGAACTTTGCCTTCCTCGAAAACCCGGAGGACGCTGAGGCACGCGTGTTGGTCTGGGACGAAGATCCAGAGAAGACCTATGTCCTGCCAACCATTGTGGCACCGACATCGTTCACCTTTTCAAAGCCGCTTTCCGACAGCGGCGAGCTTCGGCTGGTCACCTGCAATTCTGACATGATTCATGTGGTGGATGGGAAAGATCGCAAGTTTGTCGCGTCTTTCAAAGACATCCCAGGACGCATCCGCTGCGTCGATATCTCCGATGACGGTCGTTATGTTTGCGCCGGAGTCGATGAAGGAATGGTTCTGTTGTGGGATCTCTACCAGAGAACCAATGGCAAGAGACTCATTCACGCCAATGTGATTCAAGCGAGCGAGAAAGGGATTTCAAGCATCAAGATGATCGCTGGCGATCGGGGCGTTCCGCGGATAGTCACGTCGAGCTTGGATGGAACGGTGCGGTTGTGGGATGTTTCGAATCTGGTCTGGAAAACACCGGGCAGTGATCACATCGCGAGCGAGAAGTATCGACTGCATGAGACCAGGTCATTGCACCATGGAAGTTCCGATGTGTATGTCCGATTTCAAGGTGGTGTTGTTGGGCACTACCGCAACGATTCCGATGTCGGCGAGTTTCGAAAGATCGGAGACTATCCTGCCGAAGTCGGACTCGCTATCTCGCTCGCTCCGGACGGTAAGCGGATGGCAATCGGACGCTTGGATGAAGTTGTGATTGCGGATTCAAAGACGGGCGAAATTGTGACCACCATTCCGGTGCCTGTTGAAAAATCGACGGGCTGCCGAGATCTGCAATTCACAAACGATTGGCTTGTCACGCTTTTCAACGATCGCATGCTCCTCCATCGCGCCGACGACTTTTCCTTCGTGGACGAGTTCGATACGGACGACGGGAATCTGTCGAAGCTATGCCGTGTTCCGAATGAAGATGCCTTGATCGTCATGGGGGCAAGCCATCTCTACCGTTTCGAGGATCAAGAATTGACACTGTTGGAAAGTCTGAATGAGTCCGAAGCTTACGCTGGGATTTGTTTCGATTCGAAAGGGCGGCAGTTGCTGACTTCACATCACAACCGAGTCATCCGGATCAGATCCTATCCAGATCTTGAGCCGATCGCGACTTTGAAGGGGCACCGTCACAACGTGGTCGATCAATTGTTCTTAGACGACGACCAGACCGTCGTTACTTCGATGGTTGACTCGACCATTCGGTTTTGGGATCTCAAGACCGAGCGGCAATTTGGGAGCATTGGTCTTGCAAAACCCACTTACAACAATCTCCGGTTTATCAAAGATCAGAACTCGCTCTTCGTTGGCCACGTGGATGCACCCGCCATCATTTTGGAAGCTTCAAACGCTGAGACCGGCGACTGATCCGAGGGTCAGTTTCCTTCCAGCGTGAAGACGCTGTGATAGGCACCGGCGTCTTCGAAGTAGCCAAACAAGTCCGAATAGAAATCGTGGCTGCAGAGCGTGGCGCTGTCTCCAACGACAATCAGTTTCCGTTTGGCTCGCGTGAGTGCCACATTGCTGCGGCGTTGATCGGATAGGAATCCGATTTCGCCGTCTGGGTTGCTGCGAGTCATTGTGATCAGCACCACCTCTTTTTCGCGTCCTTGGAATCCGTCGACAGTGTCGATTTCGATCCCGTCCAGATCCAACCGCATGCGGAGGTTGCGGACTTGCGCGGCGTAGGGAGCGATGACTGCAATTTGATCGCCGGTGACTCCCATGTCGGCGAGTTGTTTGACGAGCTGCAGGATGACCTTGGCTTCCCCGTGGTTCAGTTTGCTTTGGCCGTCCGGTTCTAATTCTTCTTCGTAGCCCGCACCCGCGGTGTCAATCAACAGCAATGGTTCGGTCGTGAAATCGTTTTCCTCGACGTTGGGCAAATCGCACAGGCGATGCCGTTTGACGGAAGCGTCCGCGATCAAGGTGCCGTCGTAGAAATGGTCGCTGCTGAACCGCATGATCGATTCGTTCATGCGGTACTGCACCGTGAGTCGGCGATAGATCCGCTCGCCGTAGCGATGCACTAATCGCTGCATCAGAGAGTCTCGCATGCCGATCTTGGCGGCATCATCGGACAATACCGTTGGCGGCAATTGGCAATGATCGCCGGCCAAGATCAACCGATCGGCTCGCAGGATCGCTTGCCACATTCCTGGTTCGGTGCACTGGCACGATTCATCGACGACGACCAAGTCAAACGATTGATCGCTGAGCAGTTCTTCGTCGATGGTGGTTGTGGTGCAGATCACATCGGCTCGATCGATCACCGAACGCACAATGCCGCGTTCTTGTGACCGGATCATGCCGCGAAGACGCCCGGCTTCGTTGAACAGTTCGGAGCGTTGCTTGCGTTCTCGACCGCCACCCGCTCGGATCGGCCGGTTGGCTTCTCGCAGGATTTGATCGAGTTCGCGACGGAGGTCTTTGATGACGGTGCTGGTCGGGTCTGATTCAACCAGAGCGTCGAGCGTGTGTTCTTGCAAGGATTCGAAGACGCGAGCCGGGTGACCGACGCGAACCACGTTGGGCATCAAACGAACGAGGCGTTCCAACAAATTGTCGACGGCGGTGTTGCTTGCCGCACAGGCGAGGACACGTTCGCCACGTTCAACGGATTGAGCGATGATTTCGGCGATGGTCGTTGTTTTGCCGGTGCCGGGAGGACCATGAATGATGGCGACATCATCGGCCATCATCGCGAATGCGACGGCATCGCGTTGCGGCGGGTTGAGCTCGGTGCGGAAGTCGATGTCATTGAGTTCGAACTGGAAACTCTCGGGATCAATGTCATGTGTGTCGATTGGGTTGCCGTCGACGCGAGGCGTTTTGATTCCCAGTAACACATCACGAAGCTTGCCTGAGCGGCCGCGAATTTCTTGGGCTTTGGCCATCGCGGCGAGCTGTCGAAGCCGAGTCGTCTCGTCCGGTGACATGTCCAAGCGGAAGCGGTCCGAAACGACGGCGGGGCGTTGGCCGGACTTTCCGTGTTTGCCCACGCCCTTCTTTTTCAGGTCGTCTTGGTCGCGGACCGGGAAGGTGTCGGTCGCGATTTGGATCGAATGGTTCTTGCGGCGGCTGACGACACCCGCGATGCCTTCGTCCGACGGATCATCGTCCATCGACAGCACGACTGGCGAGCCGACTTTCAGCCGGTTCATGGGCAGGTCTTTGCCGCCCGGTTTGGCCAAGTCGAGCAGATAACGTCCCGCCAGACCGGTGTGGTAGTCGATCATGTCGAGCCCCACGATGGCTTGGCCGGTGCTTTCGACGTCACGTTGAGACCGAATCTGACGCAGTTTCGCGAGGCGGGCTCGTTCGGCTTCAGCTTCCAAATCCAACCAAATGGCGAGCTGCTCGAAGTAGTCTTCTTGGTCGAGCGGACGATCGGTCGGCAAACCGGCAGGATACGGAACGTTCATATTTGCCAAGCCAATCTTGGATGAATTGGCGTCGCTTTTCTTGCCACCAGAGAGAATTCCATCGCCAAACGAGCCGGCATCGGAGTTTTTGAACGCGGTTTTGCCTTCTCTTTGGGACTTGGCTTTCGAGCGGGCTTTGCGCGAACGTGATGACATGCGAAGAACAATCTTAAGAACGAACCCGCGGCAAGATGCAGCGGGAATGGAACACGCCTTCGGAGAAACGGTCCGTGACGCTCGCACTCATCATCGCCACTGAGACGTTTTTTGCCAGTGTGTTGACCGCGGTTTTGTACTGGAAGGACAAACGTGCGGCTCGAGGGAAAACTCAGCGGATCCCGGAGAAGACGCTGTTGCTGGCCAGCTTGCTGGGCGGTTGGCCCGGAGGCTACCTCGCCGGTCAGAAGCTGAGACACAAGACGTCCAAGGTTTCCTACCGAATTCAGTTTGTCGTCGCGGCGGTCATCCACGTCGTCTCGGTCGTCGCGATACTGTGGTGGGGGTTCCGCTGAGAGGGGCGACCACTGAGACGAGCGAGCGTCGGACGCTCACAGTTTTGATCACGAAGATTGGCGAGTGGAGCAAGCCGTTTGCGCCGTATCACTCGTCGGTTTGGTCCTCTTCGTCTGCCGCGTGAGTTCGCTGGCCATAACGCAACTCGCTGACTTTCATTAGCAACTTCAGTTGATGTCTCAGTGCCGGGCGGACCCGATCGGTCACCTTCACTCTTTGCGATCCATCGGCGGGCCCAACTGTTCCGCTTGCCAGTTCCACGTCGATCAAAGCCGGTGGAACGCGTTGATAGTGCGGGTCAGAAAACTCCAAGCGGACGACCATTGGTTGGTCCTTTGTCTCACCGGCATAATCTTCTGAAGCAGACGCTTCTGCCAAGGCTTCGACCGAATCTGCCTCGACCGTCGCCCATTGGTAGTGGCTTTGTTCCAACAACGCTTTACGAAGGTGCCCCAGCCCGGGGAAGGCGGTCAGTTCCACCTGGGCGAAGTCGGCACCAGGGCCAGGGATCAGTTCCACATGATCACCCAACTGGATCGCGGTGATGACGTCTGGGCCCCAAAACTCGGTCGTTTTTTCCAGCTTGGTCCGGCGAGACGCGATGCTGACCACAGCGGCAATCGCACCGATCACGACAATCGCCACCAACGCCAAAACTTGGTATCGCGTGACGACCACTCGCGGATCGTTGTACTTGTCCGCATGAGGGTCGACGGCGGGCGATTCGTTTTCGTTCATCAAAGAAACACAATTTGGAAGTGGCAAAAGTGCGGTGACAAAGTCGAGACGCCGGGCTCGATTGACTTTCACTGGACCGCGGCCAAGTGGGCCACTGTGGCATGCCGCAAAAACAGGCCAACGGCTACACTATCCTAACCGTGCAACCAACTTTGCCCCAACCCATCGACCTCATGACCGAACCGATTGAATCGATCGAAGTCTCGCTTGGCGATCGCAGCTATCCGATTTGGATTTCCACCGGATTGACCGAATCCGCCGAGCAACCTCATTTCGCGAAACACTTTCAAGCGGCCGTTGGCGACTGCACGCATGTCGTGCTGATACACGATGCAGCGGTGTCAAATACGATCGCTAGCAGAGTGGAGCAACAACTCGATCAGGCCGGCATTCGCATCACCGATATCTCGATTCCATCGGGTGAAACGAGCAAGTCGGTTTCGCAGCTCGAGTCGATTTGGAACACGATGTTGGAATCGGGGACAGATCGTCGCAGCGTTGTCGTCGCGGTCGGCGGTGGAGTCGTCGGCGACTTGGCCGGGTTCGCTGCCGCTTCCTTCACACGCGGATTGAGGTTTGTGCAGGTTCCCACGACGTTGCTTTCGATGGTCGACAGCAGCGTCGGTGGCAAGACCGGAATCAATCTGCCCGGCGGCAAGAACATGGTCGGCAGTTTCTGGCAGCCTCAGATGGTTTGGATCGACACGCAGTCTCTTTCGACGTTGCCCGATCGCGATTTCATCAGCGGCATGGCGGAAGTGATCAAGTACGGCGTGATCGAAGACGCCGAGTTCTTCAGCTGGTTGCAGGACAAAGCCGCGCGGTTGATTGAGAAGGATGCCGAGACGCTTCGGTACGCGATTCGAAAAAGCTGTGAATCCAAGGCTCGAGTGGTTGCCGAGGACGAGCGTGAAACATCGGGACGGCGTGCGATCCTGAACTATGGGCACACGTTTGCTCACGCGATCGAGGCGACCGCGGGCTATGGAGTCTGTTTGCACGGTGAAGCGGTTTCGATCGGAATGCAGATGGCCGCTCATTTGGCCATCGACATGGAACTGTGCGACCGATCTTTGCTAGAAGAACAGACGGCGGTGTTGTCCGCCGCGAAATTGCCGCTGGCATGGAAGGATGCGGATCCCGAAAAGATGCTTCCCGTCATGTCTCGCGACAAGAAAGTTTCACACGGGAAGTTGAGGTTTGTGTTGCCGGACCAAATCGGACACGTTGCCATGGTCGGCGACGTTCCCACCGAGAAAGTCATCGCTGCCATCCTTGCCTGCCGTGACGAACCCAATGGATAGCGAGCAGTTCGCTCGGTTTCGCTAGCAGCATTGCTTTTTCATGATCACCCTCGACGGACTCACAACGGTTCATCTCTGACTCCACGGACGCTGTCACATCGATGCCCATTCTGCCTTTTGAACCCGACTGCTACCCGGACGATCTGATCGACCAGGAAGAATCACTCGATTCGCCGTGGTGGTTGCTCTACACCAAATCTCGGCAAGAGAAGGCGGTGGTTCGCAAGCTGCGTGACGCTGGTGTGCCGCACTATGCGCCGATGATCAAACAGCGTTTTCGTTCGCCAGGTGGGCGGATGCGAGAATCGTTCGTTCCGCTGTTTTCAACCTACGTCTTCATTCGAGGCGACGACCAAGCTCGTTACGAAGCGATCTGCACCGGCTCCGTTTTGAAGGCTTCGGAGATCGTTCAAGTCCCGGATTTGATTGAGGATCTGCAGCAGATTCGCAGCCTGATCGTGATGGGCGTGCCGCTGACGATCGAAAGTCAGTTGCAACCTGGCGAGCATGTTCGAGTGAAGAACGGCACCTTCGCCGGTTACGAAGGCACTGTCATCCGCCGCGAAAACGAAACTCGCTTGCTCGTCTTCGTTCGATTCATGGAGCAAGGCGTCAGCGTGAAACTCGAGGATTGCCAGCTCGAGAAGATTGACTGAACAAGTGATCGTGCTCAGAACGATCGCCGGCGACGGAGCCTTTGGCGCGTCCCATCAAACGCTCTCTTTGAACGTCGCTTAAACGGCGGGCACTGATGCCCGCTTGCTAAGCATTGATCTGCCTTTCTTTTCAACGGCAGAATCCGCTCCGCCGTCATACGCGAAAGATGCGCCATCATCCATCGCTTCAAAAGATGCCCGAAGTGTGCATCTTTTGAGGGATGCGCACCCTTAGCGACTTCGTAGGGGCCATCCGTGCGTTCCGGCACGGTTTCGTGCGGACATTGGAATGGTGTGTGCTTTGACTCGACGACCAGCCCCGTTCCAAGCACTCGATTGATCGAGTGCTGCGTGAACTACCTGTTCCACGTTCGCACGTCGCTTGTCTGTCTATGCAAGGTGCCCCTCAACTCGCCGCTCCTTCCGTCGTCGATGTCACATCGGCGGAGCGGTTGGTGATTGTTGGGGGCGGGATGGCCGCACACGGTTTTTGCAAACGAGTCATCGGCAGCAGTCAACGTTCGCGGTTTGCGATCTCGGTTTTCGGTGAAGAACCCCGTCCGGCGTACGATCGGGTGAACCTCTCATCGTTGTTGTCGGGACGAGCCGAATCGGAATTGTTGCTCTCGCCGAGAGACTGGTACGAAGCCAACGATATCGAACTGCATACGGGACGTCGCATCACGCGAATTGATCTCGATCGTCAGCAAATTCACGATGATCAGGGCGGCGTTGAATCGTACGACCATCTCGTGTTGGCGACCGGGTCCTATCCCTGGGTGCCACCGATTTCGGGTTCGGACAGCCCCGGAGTGTTTGTCTATCGCACGATCGATGATTTGGAAGCCATCCAGCGGTACGTTCGCGAACACGATGCCAAGACTTCGGCCGTCATCGGTGGTGGATTGCTTGGTTTGGAAGCCGCGAAAGTGATCACGGATCTCGGGTTGGCGACCACCATCTTGGAAGTTGCCCCCGGGTTGATGCCACGGCAGCTGGATGCACAAGCCGCGAAGGTATTGCGGGAGAAGGTCGAGTCGTTGGGCGTCGATGTTCATGTCACTCGGCGTACGAAGGCGATCGAACCGAAAGATGGACGACTGACGCTGCAGTATGAAAACGCGGAACCGACTGAAGTGGATATTGTTCTGGTCGCCGCAGGGATCCGACCTCGCGACGAGTTGGCTCGCGACGCCGGTTTGGAACTCGGTCCGCGAGGTGGCATCGCGGTGAACCGGAGATTGGAAACCAGCGACCCACACGTTTTCGCGATTGGAGAGTGTGCCGCGGTTGATGGACACGTTCACGGCTTGGTGGCTCCTTGTTATCGGATGGCCGATGTTTTGGCAGCACGTCTGGCCGGCGAACAAGCTGAATTTGTTGACAGTGAAGAATCTGTCGAACTGAAGTTGCTTGGCGTTCCGGTCATCACACTTGGTAAAGCGATTGGTGAGTCGACGTCAGGGGTTGTTGTCACCCATGATGGCGAAAACGGCTATCGAAAGTTGATCTTAGAACAAGGCCGCGTCGTTGGGGCGGCATCGGTCGGTGAGTGGGACGATGTGAATTTGATTCGCATGTCCGTCGCCCAGCACAAACGGTTGTGGCCAACCCAACGTGTTCGTTTTCAGCGGACGGGGATGCCTTATGCCGGTGGGACCGGGCTTCAGATCCATCAATGGCCGGGACATGCGACGGTGTGTTCTTGCATGGGAATCACGCGTCATCAACTCGGGTTGGCGATCGCCGATGGACATTCCACTGCGTCGCAGTTATCCGCCGCGACTGGTGCGGGAACGGCTTGCGGAACCTGCACCAACTTGCTGTGTGAATTGGTTGGCGAAGGACCTGAGCAGGTCAACGTCCGTGGCAGCAAAGTTGTGCTGGTCACTTCGGTTCTCGCTGCATGCTTGGCGTTGGCTTTGTTTTTGATGCCTCCGCTTCCGTTTGCGACCAGCGTTCAGGATTCCTGGCGGAACATCGATTTGTTTTGGCGTGACGGATTCATCAAACAAGTCAGCGGTTTTTCATTGTTGTTTCTGATGTTGGGCGCGCTCGTCTTTTCGCTGCGAAAACGAGTCAAGCGAATCAGCTTTGGCGACTATGGATGGTGGCGAGCGGCCCACGCAGCTATCGGTACGGCGATGCTGTTCGGACTGATTGTTCACACCGGCGTTCGCATGGGAAGCAATCTGAATTTTGCTCTCAGCCTGACGTTCCTGTTGCTGGCTCTGGTTGGTGGTTTGGCCGGGATAGCGTCATCGCTCGAATCAAAGTTGTCGGGCGACTCCGCCATGTTCATGCGAGCTTGGCGACCCAAGTTGACTTGGATCCATATCGCTTTGTTTGTTCCGCTGCCAGCTTTGTTGGCCGGTCACGTCTTCAGCGTGTATTGGTACTGACATGACAGCGGCGAAACAATTGTGGTTGAGTTTGATCGGCGTCAACGTGCTGGTGGTCGCTGGCATCGCGTACTCTGCATTTGCGCCGGGGGCGTCGACCAAGACGATGTTGTTGCCCGGCAAGACATCGCACGGACACTATCAAATTGAGATGCGATGCGATCTGTGTCACACCGAGGGCAGCGGACTGCGGGAAGATGCCTGCACCAGTTGTCACGCGGAAGAACTGCGACTTGCGAAGGACACGCATCCGTCAAGCAAGTTCAATGACCCAACCAATGCCGAGTTGTTGTCGGTTTTGGATGCCACCAACTGCGTCACTTGCCATCGGGAGCACGTCGACGAACAGACGCTGCCGATGGGGCTGACACTGCCATCAGACTATTGCTACCACTGCCATCAGGAGACTCTCGAGACACGTCCCAGTCATGCCGAGTTCAAGTTTGACTCGTGTGCAACGGCCGGTTGCCACAACTATCACGACAACCGGGCTCTCTACGAGAACTTCTTGCTGAAGCACGCCGACGAAGATGACTTCCTCGACGAGATGGTAGGGCTGGCTCGCGAGCCGATGGTGGTTGATTTTGAGAAATCATTGTCTGCAACCGATGCCGACGCACCTGAGGAATGGTCCGGCACGGATTTCGACGCCGTCAATGTTTTGAATGATTGGGCGTCCACGGCTCACGCATCGGCCGGAGTGAACTGCAGCGGTTGCCATCTGCAGACGCCTAGCGACGAGACGGAGGCGGATTCCAAGAGCGACCCCGTGTGGAACCGTGAGGTCTCCGTGCAGATGTGTGGCACTTGCCATCCGGGACAGATGGAAACGTTTTTCCAAGGTCATCACGGGATGCGGTTGGCGGCGGGTTTGTCTGCGATGACACCGGGCAATGCTCGAATCTCGATGCACGTGGATGCGGCGCACCGCCAGCTTGATTGCAACGCGTGTCATTCCGGGCACCGCTTCGATACCGAGTACGCATCCGTCGATGCTTGTTTGACATGCCATGCCGACGATCACAGCCAGGCGTTTCTGACGACCAGCCACTATGCGGCTTGGCAGAACGAGATCGCCGGAACGGCACCAGCGGGAAGTGGCGTTTCATGTGCGACCTGTCATATGCCACGAATGGAAGATGACGATGGCAACGTCTGGGCCAACCACAACCAAAACGACAACCTCCGGCCCAATGAAAAAATGATTCGTGATGTGTGCATGCAGTGTCATGGACTTGGTTTTTCGATCGATGCATTGGCCGACCCGCAACTGATCGAAAACTGTTTCGCCGAGACCCCTGTGGTGCACGTTGAAAGCATTGACCTCGTGAAAGCGAGATTCGAAGAAAGACAACGTAAGAAGGAGGCACGTTCGAAGAAGAAGTGACTCAAACAATCGATTCGTCAACTGGTGATCTTTGTCACTGGATATCCCACGACGTTCTACTCAGCCGTTTCGTTCGGCTTTTCCAAGGCACGCCCAACCCTAGGACCTTTTCATGTTTTCCAGATTCACACCCAACACGTTCCTTTTCAGTCTGCTTTGTCTGCTAGTTGCAACCTCCACCGGATGTGGCGGTGGTGCAAACGCTTCGGCAACACCTTCGGAGCCATCTGAACCCGGCATCCCGTACAAGAAGTTTGCCGATGCGGTTCATGCGGTGATGATGGCCGACCGCACGGTCTACGCATCCAAAGTTGTCACGCGACTGAAAAAGCAAGAGGCCCCGGTCGAACCCAGCGAGTACTGGGAAGACGAAGAACACACGATCCCGCTTCCGGCGCAAATGTTCCGAATGGGATCCGAGTTGGTGTTCGACAATCCGGAAGCCGGATTCACGTACGCGTTGAAAAGCAAATGGCCTCTCAATGAACAGAACAAACCAAAGAGCGATCTCGAAATCACGGCTTTGGATTTCATCGCTGAGAACCCGACCGAAAACTTCTACGGCGAAGAAGAGCTCGGTGGTGAGAAGTATTTCGTCGCCGCGTATGCCGACAAAGCTGTCGCGGAAGCGTGTTGGAGCTGCCACAACGATCACCCCAATCGCGGTGATGATTACCCCGAATTCGTAAAAGACGACGTCATGGGTGGCGTCATTGTTCGAGTGCCCATGAAGTAGCAATCGGCACGGTGACGCTGCCGAAAGTTGCGCCCCAGAACCAATTTGTGGGAATCTTGTTCCCAATTCATTTCAACTTCACTGATTCAAAGAGCACACTCGACATGACTCCAGAACAAGTCACTCTCGTCAAAGAGAGTTGGGAAAAGGTCAAACCAATTTCAGAGCAAGCTGCGGAATTGTTCTACGGAAGGTTGTTCACTCTCGATCCGAGCCTGCGGGCTCTTTTCAAAGGCGATATGAGCGAACAAGGCAAGAAACTGATGAGCACGATCACGCTGGCGGTGACTTCTCTTGATCGACTCGAAACAATCTTGCCGACCGTTCAAGCGTTGGGACGGAAGCATGCGGTCGAATACGAGGTGCCTGATTCCAGCTATGCAACCGTGGGGGAAGCATTGATTTGGACACTCGGGCAAGGCCTTGGTGATGACTTCACCGAGGATGTGAAGGAGGCTTGGCTGTTGACCTACACCACGCTATCCGGCGCGATGCTGAGCGGCAAATCCGCCGCCGCATAAGCCGTCCGGTTTTTCGCTGCGATCCGACAAAGCCGCGTCACCTGGTGACGCTGTGCTTTGTTGATGGGACGATGTGCTGTGGCAGTTGGGTTGACGCTCGGAAACACCACGCGGCATCCGCTCGCAACATGATTTGGAGGGTGGGGCGTCTTTGGCCGGAACGCTCTGGCGTCACATGCGGCGGCGCTTCCAGGCCAGGTAGTTGGCGAACGCTGGGTGCGCTTTCAGTCTCTCGATCGTGAAATAATCTCGCCCCAACTCTTTTTCGTCGGGGATCAGATTGTGAATCGATCGATGGCACATCTTGCAAACCGAGATCGTTCGCTGCATCTCTTCTTTTGCAAAGCGTTTCTTCCACCAAGTCTTCCGGTGGCAATGACGCGGAATCAAATGATGCTCATTGAAGGCAGGATCGACTTCACACAACACGCATGGCTTCTCTGCTTTCATGCTTTCCTTCTGCGGCAAATGACGAACTCCGAGGTGCCTGCTGAGCTGGATGGACTCAAGTTTGCCCCTCTAAACGGATCTTGCATGGTATCTCATTTGGGCACGAAGGCTTCCTACGAAACCGTTGCGTCACCAATGTGCGTCGTTGCCACCTTTTAGGCAAACGTCGCAGCCGAAGGGATTCCTCACGAACTGAATTTTGACACGTCATCGTTTGACAACTTGGATGCAAGTTGCGACCACATCGGTGAAACATCGGACAGCAAGGACCTAAGCTCGCGTCCCATGTTTTTGCCTATTCAGCGTGCTTCTCAAGCCATCGATGTATCCCACATGAGACGCTCGTTGAGTCAATTGTTCGTTCTCGAGAACGATATCCCCGTGATGAACCACGACGCAATCAACGCACCGCCCACGAGGAGGATGGCTGATCCCCTCTCTCTAGATGGTTATTTCCCGTTATATAGGATTAGTGGTTGGTAACGCCCCAGTCAGCGATCCGGCTTCGCTATCCTGGGGCTCTTAGCAAACGCAGAACGTGCATCCAGGCGTCGGAGTCAATACAGATGGGATCGTGGCTGACGAACGAATCGGGACGACAGCGTAGCGATCGAAAGTCCCGCAAACGTAAACGTGCCCAACGGCACCGACGTCAGCTGCTTCGGATCGAGATGCTCGAGGATAGGCGGGTGCTTGCAGGGCCAGGGCCGGAAGTCTTGTCAATCGTGCGAGCAGATGCAAATCCGACCAATGCAAATAGCGTTGCATTCACGGTGACATTCGACGAGGTGGTAAGCGGTGTCGACGCTTCCGACTTCATCGTTGATGCGAACGGCCCCACATTAGCCAGCGTCGAACCGGTTTCCGGATCGGGAGCAGTTTACACGGTGAACGTGACAACCGGGGCGGGTGATGGATCCTTGAGCCTCGACTTGATCGACGACGATTCGATTGTTCGCGTCAGTGGCAATGGCAAGTCACTCAAAGGTAACCAGGATGGATCGTTCACTACCGGTGAGATCTACACGATTGACAAGTCGGCACCGGTCGCCAACAGCATCACATTGATCGGAACACCGACCGCATCGGCAGCAACGATCGAATACAACGTGACATTCAGCGAGTCTGTCAACGGTGTCGACCAGAATGACTTCTCGGTGATTGCCAACGGTGTCACCGGAGCTGGTGTTAACTCTGTCAATGGGAATGGGACATCGTATGTGGTTGAAGTGTCAACGGGCAGCGGTCAGGGCACCGTCCAGTTGGCACTCAATGACAACGACACCATCGTCGACCTTGCGACCAATCCACTTGGCGGTGTCGGTGTGGGGTCGCAGCAGACCGGCCCCGTGCATGCGGTCGAACATTCACCACCCTCGGTGGTTTCGATTACAGCTGTGCAATCAAGTCCGACCAATGCGGATTTGGTCGATTTCACCGTCGTGTTTAGCGAATCCGTGCAGAGCGTCGGGTTGAATGATTTTGCGTTGACGACGGGAGGTGGCATCACTGGCGCAATGCTGACTAACGTTGTCGGCAGCACCGATACGTATACGGTCACCGCATCAACGGGTGACGGCGACGGCACAATTCAACTTGGGATTGCTGATCCTCCAACGATCACGGATACCTCTGGCAGTCCCTTGCCAACAACGAGCCTGACCGCATCACCGGTCACAATTGACAAAACAGCCCCGGCATTTTTCAACATGTCTGCGCTGGACTTGTCACCAACCAATCTTCAGGAAGTGCGTTATCGAATCACATTCGAAGAACCCGTTGTCGGCGTCTCGGTCAACAACTTAGAGCCACGCATTAGTTTCCCCGATCCGAATGATCCCATTTCCGGCGTCTTTGTCGCTAATGTAACGGGGTCGGGTGACACGTATGACGTTTTGCTCAATACAGGGACCGGGACCGGCTCTGTCTCGCTGAGATTGAGTAATGATGGAAACTTTAGTGATCTAGCGGGCAACAGTCCCAATGCGATTAACGGTATTGGCTTGGTTTACCAGATCGACCGCATCGCTCCGACAATCGAATCGGTCGTCTTGGAGGATCCATCGCCCACGAACGCAACGTCACTGAGTTTCTTGGTCACACTCAGCGAGAACGTCACGGCATTTGGCCTGGGCGATATTGCAATCGACCAGACTGGCTTTCCGGATGCGATTGTGTCGTCAACCCAAAGCGTCTCGGGAACCCAGAAGCGAGTCCTGGTGAGTCCCGGGGCAGGTGAAGGTACGATTTCGCTTGACGTGATTCCTCGAAGCACCGCCACCGACTTTGCGGGCAACCAGTTGGTCACGCCAGCTAACGACTTTGAAGCCTACGTCGTCGACCGATTAGGTCCGCAGGTCGATTCGATCAGCCTGGTCGGGACATCGAACACCTCCGCCGCCAGCATCGACTTTGACGTCGTCTTTAGCGAGTCGGTCAATAACGTCACCGCAACGGACTTCACCTTGGCCACATCCGGAATCAGCGGTGCGTCGATCACCAACGTCGCGGGCAGCGGAACCGACTACACCGTGACGGTCAGTACAGGATCGTTTGATGGGACGCTCGGTTTGAATGCCGTTACGACAGGCAGTCTTGCTGACAACTTTGGTAACGCGCTCGGCAACGGATTCTCCGGGCCCGTCGCGACAATCGATCGAACAGCGCCGACCGTCGTTTCGGTATCTTCACCGGTTTCAAGCACGAATGCATCATCCATTCAGTACGCGATTACGTTCAGTGAACCAGTCTCGGGTTTTTCGTCCAGCGACTTGACTCTCGTGACCGGCGGCTCGGTGACATCGGCATCGCTCGATCCGGTGCAAGGGAGCGACGCCACCTACACCGTCACGGTGAACACGGGCAGCGGTGACGGCACGATTGGATTAGATGTGATCGCGTCGCCGACGGTTGTGGATGCCGCAGGAAACTCATTGGCCGCAGGATTCAGCGGTGACGTGGTGTCGATCGACATAACGAACCCAACGATCACGACGTTTGCGTCCGCGACAGCGCTGCTGACGAACAATGACAACATCTTGTTCGATGTCGTGTTCTCCGAGCCCATCAATTCGTTCGATGTGAACGACTTGACGCTGACGACCACCGGTTTGGTCGGCGCTTCGATCGCTCAAGTCAGCGGCAGCGGAACGACGTATAGCATACGTGTTGAAACTGGCACCGGCGATGGAACCGCACGTTTGTCGCTTGGGAACGCACCAACCATTTTCGATCCCTCGGGCAACGCTGTCCCGGCAACGGCGACGCAGTCGGAACTGGTTACCATCGACAAAACCGCACCGACAACGATGTCGATCAGCGGTGTGTCGCCGGCGGGGGTGACGGTGACCAATGCAACCACCGTTCAATACGAAGTTGTGTTTCCAGAGCAAGTGACAGGCATCACGGCGTCGGCGTTCTACCCGCACACCGATCAAACCGGTAACTTGGGCGGCCTGACGGTTTCCAATGTCAGTGGCAGTGGTGACACCTACACCGTCACCATTGATATCGGTGGTGGACAAGGTCCGTTGTTGCTGGGGATCGATAACCCAGCAGGCCTGATCAAGGACTTGGCAGGCAATTCGATTGCCTACATTCAGGGGGCCGGTACCAACTACATCGTCGACTTGATCGCCCCGGAAGTCGAGTCGATCACGCGTGCTTCCGCATCGCCGACGTCCAGTCAATCGCTTGATTTCAATGTCCTGTTCAACGAATCAGTTTTGAACGTTGATACGGGCGACTTTGAGTTGGCGGTGAGCGGCGTCACCGGCGCGATGATCGACTCGGTTTCGGGAACGGGGGCTTCCTACGTCGTCACCGTGACGCATACAGGTGGCAACGGAACGCTTGGATTGAACCTCGCAGACAGCCATTCGGTGACCGATTTAGTCGGCGACGCGGTCACCGGTGGATCGACGTCGGGACAGGCCTATGCCGTGGGGACTCCCGAGATCAGTATTGCTGCGACCGATGCAAATAAGTCTGAGGGAGATTCAGGGTCGACTTCGTCTACGTTCACGGTGAGTCGCATCGGAGAATCCAGCGGACTCGCGAGTGTCGAATACACAGTGGCAGCTTCGGGTAGTAACGCTGCCGACGCCGACGATTTCGGCGGAAGCTTTCCCAGCGGTACAGTGAGTTTTGCCAGTGGTGAAACGAGCAAGCTTGTCACGATCAACGTCGGCGGTGACACCATTGAGGAATCCAATGAAACTTTCTCAGTCACGCTCAGCGGCGTCGTGGGTTCAGCGGTCATCGTTGACGGCACCGCCGAAGGAACCATCATTGATGATGACAGTATTATCAATACCGTCCCTAGGTTGACGTTGCCTTCGACGCCGATGACGTTTACCGAAGGCGATACTCCGCTGCTGGTCGACCCAATCGCAACAATCACTGACAACGATTCAGCAGACTTCGATGGCGGTTCTCTGGTTGTCGAAATTGCTGATGGCGTGACCGCGAATGATCGGCTCAGCATAAGGTCGATCGGTTCATCCACCGGGGAGGTGAGCGTTTCGAGCAACGTCGTTTCCTTCGAAGGCGTGGCTGTTGGCACATTCAGTGGCGGGATCGGCACGACTGCGCTGACGGTCAGCTTCAATGCCGATTCCAGTCCCGAGTCAGCCGAAGCGATTCTGCGAAGTATCCAGTTTGGTAATGTTTCCACTGTGCCCTCGACCAATACAAGGACAATCCGTGCTTCGATTTCCGATGGCGATGGTGGACAAAGCGTGGCCGCGACAGAGCGGCTGGCTCTGACGCAAGCGTTTGCAATCGTGGGTGATACCTTCTCCACAACAGAAGCTGTCGATAACGATTCAGCCGGGAACATTTACATCGTGGGACGTTTCAACGGCACGGTCGATCTCGATCCCGGGCCGGCAACAGCCGAGTTGACCTCAAACGGGAGCCAAGATGGCTACGTCGCTAGCTATGATTCCGCCGGTCAATTTCGCTGGGCACACGCCATTGGAAGCACACAAGGTGACGCGGCCTGGACGATCGCGGTCAGTGAGGACGGTGACGTGTTCGTAACAGGAGAGTTCAATGGAACGGTCGATTTTGATCCGACACCTGCTGCTTTCAATCTCACCGCCGCTAATTCCAATTCCGACCACTACATCCTGAAGCTTGACAGCCTTGGCAACTTCGTTAGTGCAGGTCACATAGGAGGACGTGTAAGCGACATCGACATTGACAGTTCAGGAAGTCTGGTTTTGTCGGGAAGTTATCAACGAGTTCAAGATTTTGATCCTGGTCCCGGTACGCAGTATCTTCCGGATGCCGGACTTAGTGGAAACGCAGACAGTTTCTTTATGAAACTCAATTCGAGTCTTGAGCTGGATTGGGTTCGATCAATCGATGAAACGACGGGCGATCACGGCGACTTTGCATTGTCGATTGCATCCGACGCGTCGGATCACATTTACGTCGCTGGTGAATTTCGAGAGACAATGGATTTTGACCCGGGTGCTAGCGTGTCCACGCTTAGCCCCACGTCGAGCGGCGAACCCGATGCTTACACGATCAAACTGACGCCAACAGGCGATTTTATATGGGCGCGACGTTGGGGCGGCGACGTTTCCGACTCAGCACGCGCGATTGATATCGACAGCAATGCCAACGTCTTCGTCGGCGGATACTTCGGCTTGAGTACTATCTCGGGCATTGTGACGTCGGCCGATTTCAATCCGGGTCCTGGGGACGAGATTCGAACTAACGCTGGATCACATGACGCTTACCTGTCCAAATTAGATAGCAGTGGCAACTTCGTCTGGGTACAGACCTTTGGTTCTACAGGATACGACGGCGTTCACGCGATCGAGATCGATAGCGTCGGCAATGTATCGGCTGGCGTCGGCTACTCAAATACCGTCGACTTCGATCCATCCGAAGGCATATTTGAGATGACGACTCCCAGCTCGGGAATGAACGCTGCCGTTTGGGGCCTTTCTAATGACGGATATTTTCGCTTTGCAGCAGAGCACGGCGGATTGTCGAGCGACCTTATCAATGACGTATCCGTGGCTGAGCCTGGGCGTCTTGTCGCCGTAGGACACTATAATGGGTCCAGTGATTTTGACCCGAATGAAGGCACGTTCGAGTTAGAAGTTTCTGCGACCAGCGGATTCGTTTGGGATCTCGCAGTGGAAGAACAATTCGAGGAACAGACGGTCCACGTTGTCGGCATCGATCATCAACTCGCTATTTCGCCGGAGGATTTTTTCAAATCAGAGGGCGACACCGGCAGCACGCTGTTTACCTTTACGGTGACGCGGTCAGGCGACACGGATGACGCCTTAAATGTTGACTATGCCGTAACGGGATCAGGCCCCCATCAAGCCAACGCTGAGGATTTTGGTGGCACCTATCCAAGTGGCCTCATCGAGTTTGCTGCCGGTGAGACAGCCAAAGTGGTCACTATTAACGTCACGGGTGATACAAAAGTCGAGCCCGATGAAGCGTTCACTGTAACGATTGGCAATCCCAGTATCCCGGCGACGATAACTACTGAGACCGCTGACGGAGCAATACTCAACGACGATATTGCTGGATTCGAGATTTTCGAGCCGGGTGAGATTATTGCTTGGTCAGGATCTGGCGAGACAGGAACGGATCCATTCGACCTGCCCTTTGTTTCGTCCAACACGACAAGTTTCCCGAGTTGGGGAATGCCCGGATTCGGCACCGGTGTGGCCACCTTCCCGGCCCCCGGGTCGTTCGATGGATTCCGGGTCAGCTTTTCGGGATTACCAAGCGACGTCACGATCAATGAGTCGCACGGTAACACGGTGCTCAATGTTGATCCGTTCTCTGCCAATGATCGTTGGAACAAAGAAGTAACTGGGAATAGCGTCTTGTTCACATCACCCGATCCGGTGACGAAGCGGCTCGATCAAGGTGACAGGATGTTTGTCAGCGTGATCTTCACGGGGGACTTCGACCCGACGGCACTGCAATTTGACGTCGAGTACCTCGACAGCACGAATCCGGTTGGAACCGTCGTCACGGAAACCGGATCGACGGATACCTTCATGGTTGCATTGACGGCCCAGCCGGAATCAGACGTGGTCGTTGACGTGACCAGCGGAGATGTCGGGGAAGCGACTGTCGATCGATCGACGCTGACCTTCACCAATCAGAATTGGGACGTCGCCCAGACGGTGATCGTCACTGGCATCGACGACGCTCTGATCGATGGCGACCAAAACACAGCCATCACTCTCTCCGTGAACGATCTCGATTCCTACGACCTGTTCGATGCTCTGGCGGATCAATTGGTTGCTGTGACAACCATCGATGACGAAGTTGCAACGGTCGTTTCGATCGATGTCGCACCAATGCTGGTTGGCGAAGACGATAGCGAGACCATGGTCTACACGCTCTCGCGAACGGGTGATATGTCGGGAACGCTAACGGTGAATTTTACGACGAGTGGCAGCGCTTCTTCAGCCACGGACTATACGGCAAGCCACACAGGAACCGTCACGTTTGCTGCTGGGTCGGCAACCGCGACCGTCACGATCGACGCGACACCGGATTCGATCCCAGAGGGGAACGAAACGGTTGTCCTAACGATCGATCCGAACAATGACTACGTCGTTGGTTCGGCTGGTTCGGCGACCGGCACGATCCTCGATAATGACGATCCGGGTGTGGGCCAGTTGGTTGGGATCGACCTTGGTGAAAATAACCCGACCGACGATTCGCCAACGAACTGGAACGCGTCGTTCTTGCTTAATTTCAGTCTGAATGACTTGATCGCGGAAGATGGACAGCCAACCGGCATCGATGTCGTTTCTCAGTTCAGCAGCGGTGGCGGGATCGGTAACACGATTCTGAACGCCGCAACGATACCTTCCCACACACAATCACTCTCCAAGATCGATGATGTGTACGTGGGCACGGCCGACGTTCCTTACGCGGCGACCTTCAGCGGTTTGGTAGCCGGAGCGTCCTACCGAGTGTATGTAGTCGCTCACTCGGGCGTGTTCGGGAACGGCAACACGCAAACGGTCACGATCGCCGGTGAAAGCGGAAGCGAGGTTTCCTTCACTCAAGTATTGACCTCCCAGAATCTTCACCTGAATGGTGAAAAGGGTTCGGATCTCAGGGCACTGGAGTCGTATGCCGAGGTCGTCACCGCGAGTTCCAGCGGAGACATTACAGTCGATGTCACGCCGAATGCTGGCGACAATATCTCGTTAGCGGCGCTCGCGATCCAACAGATCTCAGGTTCAACGGAGCCACTGAGTGTTGCGATTGCTCCCACTTCGATCTCTGAAAACGGCGGCAGCGCCACTGTCACGATCACTCGCGGTACGGACACGACCAACTCGTTGGACGTTGTGATTACCAACAGTGATCCGTCGGAAGCCTCGTTGCCCCTGACAGCAACGATTCCGGCCGGACAGAACTCGATCGATGTCACTTTGAACGCGCTCAACGACACCGCCGTGGATGGCACACAATCAGTCACCATCACGGCATCAGTCGTCGGGGGGATCGCCGACGGAATGCCGGGTTTGGACGACTCCTTCGGAACGTTCGGCAAAGCCGACACCCAGCTTGACTCGCAGTACCAACCGCCGCACGGAGTCATTGCCTCATTACCCGATGGCAAAATCCTCGCAGCTAGCGAGGCTAGCACGGAATTTGAACTCATCATTCAGCGTTTCAACGCAGACGGCTCCAGCGACACTTCGTTTGGCACCGGCGGCGTCGTTTTTCCAACTGTCGCGTCAGGAGTCGCGTCGTTTGATCCAACTGAGCCATTTCCGAAATCGATCGAAGTCGCCCCCGATGGCAAATTCTACATCGGCGGTGTTTTGGCCAACGGAGCAGAGACGCCATTTCTAGCAAGATTCAATCCCGACGGTTCGCTTGATTCGTCATTCGGCGTCGGAGGCATCGCAGACCTAACGAGCGTTGGATTGGTATCCATTGAAGGAATGGACTTAACCGACGATGGAAAACTGCTCGTTGCTCTGAGTTCGAACAACTCAAGCCTGTTTCGAGCCATGCGAATCAACCCCGACGGTCAACTCGATGCTTCATTCGGAACTGCGGGCGTAGCTGGTTTTCCAAATGTGTTTTCCGAAGCAATTGATGTTGCGTCACTTTCAAATGACAACTTTTTGTTGTTGGGTGATGACGGAAGAATGATTCGCGGTGACCAATTTGGCAACGTCGATCCGACGTTCGGAAACGAAGGCGAGGCATTCGTTCCCTTTACCTCGGCGACCAAAGTTTTCACAGACCTCTTGGTTGACGGCGAGGGCAAAATCGTCATCGCGGGAACTGCGACAGAGAGCTTTGCGGACGACTTTACTTTGGCTCGATTTAGTTCCGATGGAGTCCTCGATCCATCGTTCGATTCAGATGGATTGCTCACCCTCGACGTCGCAGGCTCGGATGACTTTGCAACGTCTCTGGAAATCGGAATCGATGGAAAACTGTTTGTCGTCGGATACACGACACCCGTCGGAGGAAATCGAGCCGCTGTCGTGCGACTCAATAGCGACGGATCGCTCGATAGTACTTTCGATGGCGACGGACGTTTGGTCACCTCGCTGGGGAGCAATTCGTCACAACTGACTCTCGCGTCTGCGATGACTCCGGATGCCAGTCTGCTCGTACTTGGTGGAAACCTCTCGGACATTCAAATCGCGAAGATTTCTTCTGGAGTCATTCCATTTAGCGGATCATCCAGTGTCGATGTAACGGACGACGATGCTTCGAACTTTGATTTCGGGGACGCGCCGATCGGATACCCGGTGACACTCGCCGACTCGGGTGCCAGTCACGACGTAACCGCGGGTGGTCCCTTCCTCGGTTTCCTAGCGGACGCAGAACTCGACGGAGTGAATTCTTCAGAAGCCAAGTTTGACGACGAAAATGGTTCGGACGATGAAGACGGCGTGTTTTTCACTAGCGGCGTCGTCTTCGCCGCCGCTGACGCGACCTTGACCGGGACAGTCGTCGTGGAGCTGCAAAACGCTGACCCGTTGTCTAACCGACTCGATGCTTGGATCGATTTCAATCGTGACGGTGACTGGGCGGATCCCGGCGAACAAATCTTTACTAGTTTTGATTTGGGAACAAGTGACGGCGGACAAGTCCTTAGCTTTGCGGTTCCGCAAGACACCGGTGACAACGTTGTCACCGGGAACACGTATGCCAGGTTTAGGGTGAGTACCCTTGGTGGACTTGGCGTCACCGGGACCGCGGCCGACGGAGAAGTCGAGGATCACCAGTTAACGATCGTTTCGGCCGCCCCTTTGATTGTCGACACGCTCACCGACGAAAGTGATGGAGATTTCTCGCCCGGTGACCTGTCGTTGCGAGAGGCAATCGAATTGGCCAACTTCAAAGCCGGTGCCGACACAATCGAGTTTGCGTCCGCCCTATCTGGCGGCACCATCACGCTGACCGTCGATCAGCTGGAAGTAACCGACGATTTAACGATCACTGGTCTGGGATCGTCGAGCATGACGATCAGTGGTGGTGATGCTTTTCGAGTGTTCCAATCGCTGAACGTTGATTCGTTTGAACTTCAGGGGCTGACGATCACCGGCGGACGTCCCAGCAATACGGGCAGCCCTAGTAGTGGTGCCGCGATCTTTTCGTCGGGCGATCTTATGCTCACCGACGTCGTCATCACCGGCAACGTTGCCGGCGGATCACTCGGTGATGGCGGCGGAATTATGCATAGCGACGGTGACTTGACCATCACCGACTCAGTCATCTCCAACAACATGACAACTGCGCCGTCGGCGTTGGGAGGGGGCATCCATTCGCTAGGATCCAACGTCTTGATTCAAGATAGCGTGATCGATGGCAACGCCATGACAGGCGATTTGAGCGTCGGTGCCGGCGTTCTCGTGATCAATGGAAACTTGACACTGACGCAGAGTACGATCTCAAACAACACCTCGTCTGCGGACAGTGTGACCGGTGGTGGTGTGACGGTTGGTGGCGGCAACCTGACGATTCTTGCGAGTACGATCTCAGAGAACTCCGTCACCGGATCAGGTGGTGGGGTGGCGTTTGACGGCCTTGGGTTCACGGCGACCGTGACGAACTCAACGGTTTCGGGCAATAGTGCGGGCGTTCACGGAGGCGGCATCGCCAACTTCGCCGGTTCGTTCGATCTCAAGCACAGCACGGTGACAAACAATTCAGCGCCAGCGGCTAATGGTGGAGGTGTAGCCAGTTTCACCTCCTCCCAGACTTCTGCGATCGTCACAACGATCTACTCCAGCGTTATTGCGGGTAATAGCAGCAGCGACATTGACCAAATTGTATTTTCAGGCTTGCCCGCAGCGCCCGAGAATTCGGTGTTCAGCGACGGGTTCAATGTCATCGGAAACGGTAACGCCGTGCCCGATCGATTCACCGGGCCATCAGACCAAACCTTTGTCGTCAATCCTGGTTTGAATCCCCTGGCTGACAACGGTGGTCCGACGCTGACGCACGCCCTGCTGGCAAGTAGTCCGGCACTAGACGCTGGCGAGACGACATCCACCGAAAACTTGGACCAGCGTGGAACAGGTTTCCCGCGACTGTCTGGATCTAACGTCGACGTTGGTGCCTTTGAAAGAAACTCGACAACGTTGCCACGATTCTTAATCACGGCGACCAATGCCACGAAGCTGGAAGGTGATTCCGGCCTGACAACGTTTACCTTCACGGTAACGCGAAGCGGTGACACAAGCGGTGCGGCGAGTGTCGACTATCAGGTCTCCGGCAACGGAGCCAACGCGGCAGACGCGAATGACTTCACTGGAGTTTTGCCGGGAGGAACGCTCGCGTTTGATGATGCACAGGAATCCATGCTCATTACGATTGACGTCACAGGTGATGTGCTGGCTGAAGCCGACGAGGGTTTCCGCATCACGCTAAGCAACGCGAGTGCTTCAACGACCATCGACGTCGCGACTGCAGACGGGACGATTCTGACCGATGAAACGCCGGGGCTGACCGTCGATATCATCGCCGCTTCCATTTCCGAGAACGGAGGCTCGACGACGGCAACCGTCACCCGCAATACGGACACGACCGAGGAACTGATCGTGACGATTGCCGCATCCGATACCAGTGAGGTCACTTTGCCGCAAACGGTCACCATCCCTGCAGGCCAAGCGACCTCCGCTCCGTTCGTAATCAACGGAATTGACGATGCCGTTGTTGATGGTACGCAGACGGTCACAATCACCGCATCCACATCCACTGTCAGCAGCCTCGCCCAGCAGTACGTTGACGATTTCTCCGGTCCAACCATTGACTCGTTTTGGAACGTGAGTGCCGGGATCCCCGATTCAACGATCACTCAGGTTGACGGTGCACTACGAATCCACAGCCCCACCGCTCCAAGTACCTTTACTGACAGCAAAGTCGAAAGCGCCACGATCTTCTCGGGTTCGGACTTTGAAGCCAGCGTTGACTTCCGTGTCCCCGAAGGAAACGCGATGGCTTGGCTCACCCTCGGCCGTCGTCCGCAGGGTCAAGGCACATTGCAAACGTATGGTTTGTACTTCTTTGGCGAGAACCATTATCGCGTCTGGCTACACAACGACGAATTCACCGGCCACAAGTTAGTACAGAATCGATTTGGTGACGAACAGACTCAGTGGCACCAGCTGAAATTGACCTACGATGCCGACACGATGACTGCAACCTCCTACATCGATGGCGTTGCGGTCAACACTGAATCAGTGATCATGGATCGTGCCATTATTCGTCTGAACATGAAGGATGGAAACAATCTTGGACCGACGCCAGCAACGATTGAGTTCGATAACTTTCAGTTCAGCTACGGGGCAGCCATTGCGTCAGGGAGTGCAACCATCGACGTGACTGATGACGATGTAGCGGAATTGAGTCTTTCGATCGTTGACAGCGAAATCTCGGAGAATGGTGGCCGAACCACTGCGACGGTCAGTCGCAACACCGATACGACGAACCCGCTCACGGTGACGATTGCGACGAGCGACAACGGAGAAGCACGTGTTCCACTGGCCGTGACAATTCCCGCAGGCCAAAGCGTGTCCGACCCGGTCTCTATCTCCGGTGTAGACGATCGGATTGTGGACGGAACCCAAACCGTCACCATCACGGCGACCGCAACTGGTCACGCGGGCACCGACGGGACTGTTGATGTTACGGACGACGATATGCCACCCTCGGTCATGGTTGATATCGTCGACACGCAGCTCTTTGATGGAGACGACGCGAGCAACGTCACATTCACATTCAGTGCTACAACAACCGACTTTGACGTCGGCGACGTGGTCGTGACCAACGGAGCGATTTCAAATTTCGACGGTAGCGGTACGACGTATTCGGCAACATTCACAGCGGCGGATGGATTCGATGGAACCGGCACCGTGTCCGTCAACGCTGGCAGCTATTCGGATGCGTTTGGCAATGCGGGATTAGCTGCCTCGGATTCGGTTGACATTGACACGCTCAATCCCGAGGTGGTCGTGGACATCGTCGATACGGTGCTCAATGAGAATGACAGTACATCCGTCGTCACGTTTACATTCAGCGAAGACGTTAGTGGCTTTGAGGCAGCGGACGTGTCGGTGTCCAACGGAACGTTGTCGGATTTCTCGGGAAGCGGGATGAATTACTCCGCGACCTTCACGGCGGATCCAGCAGTGGACGGCATCGGGACCGTCGCGATCCCGCCAGGAAGCTTTATGGATACCGCGGGCAACTTTGGTAGTGGGAGCTCAGATACCGTCGTGCTGGAGCGGCCGCCTCAAGCCCCCGAGGATATTCTGCTCGATACTGACTCGATCAACGAGAACCTAGACACCTCGGCAGCGGACCTGCTATTCGCAAACTTGTCAGCCGTGGACGCCGACGAGGATGACACGCACAGTTATGAGCTGGTCTCGGGGGTTGGCGATACTGATAACGGTCGTTTCCTAATCACGGCGGACCGACTGCTCCTCCGGCAGGGCGAAACGATTGATCATGAGACTCAAGCAAGCTACTCCGTCCGTGTGCGTGTCACCGACGGTGCTGGCCTGGTATTCGAGAAGTCGTTGACGCTCGGGGTCAACAACCTGGTCGAGGTCACGAAGGAAGACATCACGGTGGGTGACGGCACCGCCCAGCGATCGCGCGTGGAATCACTGTCCATCCAATTCGACGCTGAAGTAACGATTGCCCCCGGCGCATTCACCGTCATCAAACGCGGCCCCGACGGCGGCACCGTCGACGTCGCTTACACCACCCGTCTGGACGAAGACGGCCACACCATCGCCGACCTCACCTTCAGCGGAACTTTCGTCGAATATGGTTCGCTAGTCGACGGAAATTATCAACTCACGATCGATGGAACTAAGATCGAGAACCTGGAAGGGTTTGGGTTTGATTCGGGAGGTGATGGATTCACCGGTGACCAAATGGTAACTGGTGACGCGATAGAAGATCACCTGTATCGACTCAACGGAGATGGAAATGGTGACCGATTTGTTGACTTCGGTGACATCGATCCGTTCTTAGCCGCGTTTGGAAGCAATGACCCGACGCATGATTACAATCGAGATGGCTTCGTCGATTTTGCTGACATAGATAGTTTCCTAGCATTGCTAGGCCGTTCATTGGACTTTGAGTGATATTCTGTTATGCGTAGTCTTGCTGCCTGTGTACTAGTTCTTTTCTGCTCATTTGAGTTTGCGAGCGGCGCTGTGGTCTATGAGCTAATGCTCGACACAGCAACTCTACCTGTGAATTCTGGCGATACAGCAACCTTCAATTTGGTTGTGGTTGAGTCAGATGACGGAATGGGCGGTCCTGCACCAGGCGCAAGTTTGGTTGGCGGCGAAGGGGTCGCCAATCTCGCCGCCCGGATAGAAGTTGCGTCGGGCGATGCAATCCTTTCCAATTTTAGCTTGAACGGAGCGTACACATTCCCAATCGTTTCAAACCCCGCACCGAATCCACTTATCACGCCCAGTCTCATTGAGTTCCAAGCGTTTGCCAATGCTGCAGCCCCCGGTTCGGGATTGTTCAACGACACAGTTGTTGTTGGCTCGGTCGACGTTACCGTTGGTCTCCTGGATTCAATTGTCATAACAGGTAATTTGTCAAATCCTGTACCTAACACGATAAGAATTGCTGACTCTGCATTCGCAGCGCCGAGCGTAAGGACCCGTCCGTAAATAAACTACCTGATTGGCATTGATTTGGTT
>TARA_R110002073_G_scaffold3855_3_pt1 | contig 86866 bp, 73 predicted proteins | sample TARA_R110002073 | Tara Oceans TARA_R110002073 (sample SAMEA4397174) | marine metagenome | biome: Polar Biome; feature: [DCM] deep chlorophyll maximum layer (ENVO:01000326); material: water (ENVO:00002006), including particulate matter (ENVO:01000060) such as... | depth 40 m
CTGCGTAAGTCATCGCCATATAACCTTGATCACTATCGCACGTTTAGAGTGTATTGCACTTGGTAATATGGAAGGGCGACGTGCACGAAATTAAGCCTCCGCTGAAACCCTTGGTACTATTGGTTTGCAGAGGACTAACCGAAAAATATCGTATTTATGCACAATACCCCAGTATCTTTAGAAAAAACAGTTCAAACACTATTTTCAATATTTTGAAATAGTGTTTGAATTATTATTGTATTTAAGTGACTATTTTATAACTCAATTACAGCTGATTCAGAGGTATGTTATTGATCAGTTCATAATGGCACCATAAAAAAGAAGGCATGACAAATGTTATTACGCCCCCCCATTTCAGCCCCCAAAGTTCAACGCTACAAGTTATTCAACATGTTATTTTTAGTCTATGTTGTGAGTTTTCTACTTGGCTGCCAAGAGCTTCCCCTTCAAGTCTTTTCCAAAACAGATCCTAATATTAACCTACGCGAATACCAGACATTTTCTGTACATGCCAAAAGTAATCATAGTACAAATTTTATTGAATTCATTACACGAGGCATAGAGTCAGGATTAATTGAAAAAGGCTATAGTGTTTCTGAAAACCCAGACCTCCTCATTAATTATCAAATAGAAATTGATAGAAGCGAACTTATAACACAAGAACAAATCCCCATCGATACGGGTTTTTATACCTCAAATAGGATAGATCCGGTAAACAAAGCCGATGTTCTGGTTAATGCTATTGATCGAAAAACAAAGGAAGTTGTTTGGAAAGCGGCGACAACTATGGATATTTCCTCGGTCAACATACACAATATTGACCAAAACAGAGTGAGCGACCATATGGCGCAATTATTCAAATCATTCCCGAGTCGCTAGGTTTGGTCGCAGAGTAACAATGAATATGACAAACAGAGCTGTTTTAGAAGAGCTTTTAATCCAAATACAAAGTCATTCAATATCACAGCAAAGCAGAGCAGACTTTGCATTGAGCTTTATCGATGCGATAGAGTCACTAGAAGATATTTCATTCTCTATTATTGATAAAGCGAGGGATTGGCAATACCGAATAGAAACAGAAGGCTATGTCGATCAAAAAGGCTTTGAAAATATGGATAATGCATTGCTTGCAGGAATCACTCATTGGCTTAAAACGCTGTTAAAAAATTACAGTTAAAAAAGTGAGAACCAACTCACATTTATTCAAGGATTAGCTGGGACTAAGCCCTTTGGATGATCTTATTAAGCCCCGCTTATCTCTACTATTAATTCATCGGCACAAAACATGTTAAGCAAAAAATTCAGGCCTTTTTGTTTAGCACGTTTTTTCCGATTAGGGTCTTCCTACAAGCGCCCTTCTTCGTATAGCGGTTTTAAGGTTGTTCGGCACCTTCTAACCGCTTTTTTTTGTCTTGATGAAACTTTTGATTATATAAGAACGCCCTTTGACCCTTCGACGAGTTCAGGATGCGTATTTATTATCACTCATAAATACGCTGGTAAGGTGGCAGCGAGTTAAGTAACAAGCTCCCATATCGACGCGTCAGTAAGCGCATATCCAGAATCGTAATCTGCCCTTTATCTTCTTCAGTTCTAATCAATCGTCCACATGCTTGTATTAATTTCAGACTTGCATCGGGCACGGTGACTTCCATAAACGGGTTTCTCCCTTGCCCTTCGAGCCATTCACTAATACTTTCTTCTAGAGGGTCATTGGGCACAGAGAAAGGTATTTTGGCAATGATCACGTGAGTTAAATAAGCACCGGGTAAATCAATACCTTCCGCAAGCGAAGCAAGGCCAAACAAAATACTCCGCTTACCTGAATCGATTGTTTCTTTATGGCGTCTGACAAGCTCCTGCTTACTGAAATCATCCTGGGTCATGATGTCTTTGGTTAAAGCACCATTCACCTTGAAGTGCACATCATTCATTTGTTTTCGCGAACTAAATAAAACCAATACTGCTTTATGTTCGCCAACCCACGCATCCAGCTTTTCTACAATCTCAGCGGTATGCGCTTCAGGGCTGGACGCACAGGCATTCATATTAGGCACTAAAAGGTGTGCGACGTTTTGAAAATCAAATGGACTTGCCACTTGATGATAAACACTCGCTTTTGGTAAACCGGCTTTCTGGGCTAAACGGTCAAACTTGCCTAAAGCCGTCAGTGTTGCAGAGGTTAATACCGCAGCAAAGGTCTTCTTCCAAAGCTCTTCATGCAAGAGTTCACCGGCACTTAAGGGGCTGCCGTATAAACCGATATCCGCTGCATTTTCGTAATCACGCAGCACGAGCCATTTTGCTGATGGCAAGGCCTTTTCATCTTGCGGCTTAGAATAAAACAGCCATAATTCATGAATATTTTCAGCTCGATCACATAAACTTCCAAAAACCGGAAACCACTGTTCGCCCTCTTCTTTTGATAAGCCAGAATCAGATTTCTCATCCACCGCTTTGGTTACTTCAGTACGAATATCATCGAGTAAACGACATAAACTAGCCGTTAACACTCTCACTTCACACGCCATTGCATGAAAGTCATCGGGAATAATGCCTTGTTTGAAACGGAACCGACGCACATTGGAAAGAGAGTTTGAAGGTGAATTATCATCCAAATCCCAGACAATATTTTCAGCCAAATAATCATATATGCGTGAAAACCAGTCATGCAGCTGAACACTTACTTGCGAAATATCTTCAATATGCCGACCCATATAATTACCAGGACCAAGATAAGGCGAAAATTCTACCATCACTTTACTTAAGGATTTGAGCCAGGTTTCGACCGTCTTTAAACCACTATGGACAGTAAAATGATTTAAAGCCTTATCCGCTAAGTGATGCGCTTCATCCAAAACTAAAATTGACGATTCTGGAGCAGGCAATAAAACACCACCACCTAAAGCAAGATCCGATAGAAGCAAGTCATGATTCACCACAATCAAATCTACTTCATCCCAAGTTCTTCTATTTACATAATAAGGGCATGAATTAAAATAGCTACAGCGTCGCTTACTGCATTGTTGGTTATCGGTAGACACGGTTCGCCAGACATCTTGCTCGATAACGGCTTCCCAAGTATCACGGTCACCATCCCAGGAGCCAGCGGCATATTTGGATAAAAATGTTTCAAGCTGCGTCTTATCTGTCTGGTTGTTCTGTTCTGGCATCAAAAATAAGGGCAAGGCACTTAAATCACTCTCACTAGTATCCAGTTGCTGATCGAGCTTACTCAAACAAAGGTAGCGCCCTCTTCCCTTCGCTAAAGCGTAGGTAAACTCAAGGCCGGAGTATTTTGCTAACTCGGGCAAATCTTTACTGATAACCTGTTCTTGAAGCGCTGTTGTTGCCGTAGATACAATAACTGTTCGCTTCTCATTCAAAGCCAAAGGTAAAACAGACATACAATAAGCCAGTGTTTTACCGGTGCCCGTTCCTGCTTCGACAACACACACTGCTGGGGCTGATGTGCGCTGACCTTGATCATTCTCTTCAATTGAGCCTAAGTATTTTGCAATTTCCGCAATCATCACTCGCTGGCCATAACGTGGACGAAAGCCTTCACGCGAAGTAAATTTACGGTATGTCGTCTGAATAAGGTTTTTTTGCGCTTCAGTAAGCATGAATAAGAAAAATTCCAGTCGTAGTGCCGAAGCAGGGAAAAAAATTAGTATGTTTGCATTTTCATCGCTTACTGCTTACTAAAAAGATCAGTAAGTTTTTTCTATAAGGTTTTTTCGATAAACACTTGGAGCCATCCCCAAGACCTTACGAAATACTCTCGAAAAATACAGCGCATCATCATACCCTAATTGGAAGGCAATTTCCGACATGCTTAAGCTAGTTTGCTCCAATAAAAAACAGGCATGTTCCATTTTTAATTCCATAAAATGCCTTAAGGGGGATGTACCGGTAAGACGCTGATACTGTCTTGCAAAATGATACTTTGAGCAATGACTTAACGAAGCCAACTCGTCTAAACTTACATGTTTGTTAATATTTGCCCGCATATATTGCTGAACTTTAGGAATAGAGATGCCATTTTCATATTTATCCCCTTGTGTCATCTGGCGTTCTATTTTTGTCAGGATATGCCGAAACAAATTAGATGCATGAATAAATCCCGATAACTGTGTGCTGTCTCGAACGGTTTCTATTAGTTCTCGGAACAGCTGCATAAAATCAATATTTGTCATATTTCGAATAAGAGGCGATGATTGGCCCTGATAGATATAGCCGAAAAAATCTTTTGCTTGCTCACCTTGAAAATGACACCAATAAACAGTCCAAGGCTGACCTTCATCGGCTTGATAAGCGTGCATGGTATTGGGTGGCAAAATAAATAGCTCACCGGCTTTAACCATTTGTTTAACATGACCTAAACTGAGTGAACCTCTGCCATCAGCACAATATATCAGGATATAATCATCATGTTCTGTACGCTTCATTTCATGTGATTTAGCTTTTGGATAATAGCCAATTGCCGTGGTATAACATGCTTTAGACAAAGGGTGTTCACTCAAACCCAGCAATACTGAATTTGCCACTGTCACACGCAAAGCCGACTGTGAAAGCGGCCAGTTTGATGGTGCACTCACAATATATCCTCAAACAACAAGATAGCAATATAGTCTATATTGTTGGCAATTTAGTCAATTCATTTTTAGTTAAAAAGACGTAGAGTGGTGCTTACCGTTATCCACAACAAAAACAAGGTTCACTTTATGATTCCGCAAGTACCACTGCTAATCAATGGTCAATTTATTCAAAGCGCCAGCACAAATTTACTTGATGTAGTCAATCCTGCCACGCAAGACGTACTTGCGAATGTTCCACTCGCGACAAACGATGAAATTGAAATAGCGATTTCAGGCGCTCAGGCCGCGTTTGAGCTATGGAAAGAAACGCCTGTTTCCGAACGTGCCCGGCTTATGTTGCGCTATCAGACTCTTTTAAAAGCCCATCAAAAAGAAGTAGCAGAAATTCTTGCTGCTGATACTGGCAAAAATCTTGAGGATGCGATGGGGGATGTTTGGCGTGGCATTGAAGTTGTGGAGCACGCTTGCAACATCCCCTCTTTATTAATGGGTGAAACAGTTGAAAATGTCGCTCGTGGCGTCGATACCTATAGCTTGACTCAACCCTTAGGGGTAACCTTAGGCATTACGCCTTTTAACTTCCCTGCCATGATTCCTCTTTGGATGTTTCCGCTTTCCATTGCCTGCGGTAATGCCATGATCTTAAAACCGTCTGAACAGGTACCGCTGGCCACTATGCGTTTGGTAGAGCTTTTTGTAGAAGCTGGCGTACCTGATGGCTTACTTCAAGTGATTCATGGTGGAAAATACCAGGTTCAACAATTAATAGCCGACCCTCGGGTACTTTCCACCTCCTTCGTCGGCTCTGTTCCTGTTGCGAAAGACATTTACCTGCAAACCACGCAATTGATGAAACGTGCCCAATGTTTTGCAGGAGCAAAAAATCATATGGTTGTTATGCCCGATGCCGATAAAGAGACGGTAATGAATGCCTTAGTCGGTGCAACAGTCGGGGCAGCAGGCCAGCGCTGCATGGCCATTAGCGTGATTGTTTTTGTCGGTGAAACCCGTGAGTGGGTCAAAGGCCTTCAGGAAAAACTCGCGGCTGTTAAACCTGGCATCTGGCATCATCCAGAATCGGCTTATGGCCCGCTTATTAGCCCTCAAGCAAAACAGCGTGTCGCTAGTTTAATACAGACAGGCATTGATCAAGGCGCCAACTGCTTATTAGATGGCCGTGAGATAAATATTCCTGAGTTTCCTAAGGGGAATTGGATGGGGCCGACACTATTTTCAAATATCACAACAGAGATGGATATTTATAAACAAGAAATCTTCGGCCCGGTTGTCTGCTGTCTCAACGTTAATACTCTTGATGACGCCATTCACTTGGTCAACGACAGCCCTTATGGAAATGGCACGTCTATTTTCACAAGCTCTGGTATTCATGCCCGGCAATATCAACATGAAATAGAAGTGGGTCAAGTGGGTATCAACTTACCAATTCCTGTGCCTCTGCCATTTTTCTCATTTACGGGCTGGAAAGGCTCATTTATGGGCGATCTGCATGCTTACGGAAAACAAGCAGTGAAGTTCTACACTAAAACCAAAACCATTACCGCCAGCTGGAAACGCAGCCCGGCAGCGGCGCCAAACATGAGTATCAGTTTAAAATAAAAGGCCTACTATGAATTACGATTTAGACGAATCTCAACGTGCATTCCAAGAAACCGCCAGAAAGTTTGCTGAGCAAGCCTTGGCGCCTAATGCTCAGCAATGGGATCATGAAAGTTTTTTCCCCAAAGAAGTCTTTAAAGAAGCAGGCAAGCTTGGTTTTATGGCTATGTATATGCCTGAAGAACATCACGGCATCGGTTTAAGCCGTTTAGATAGCACGTTAATTATGGAAGAGCTAGCAGCTGGCTGCACCTCGACCGCAGCCTTTATCAGCATTCATAATATGGCGTTTAATATGCTGGCTCGTTACGGCCAAAAAGATGTAATTACACAATGGTCTGAAGCACTTTCAACGGGGGATAAACTGGCAAGTTATTGTTTAACCGAGCCCGGTGCAGGTTCAGATGCTGCATCGTTAACCACCAAAGCCGTGAAGCGCAATGGCCAGTATATTTTAAATGGCACGAAAGCCTTTATCTCCGGTGCAGGCGATACTGATCTATTAATTGTGATGGCCAGAACCTCTGACAATGGTGCCAAAGGAATTACTTGTTTTGCTGTGCCAGCTAATAGCAAAGGCATTAGTTATGGCAAAAAAGAAGACAAGCTCGGCTGGAACAGCCAGCCAACACGCTTGATTCATTTTGAAGATGTCGCCATCCCAGAAAATCACCTTCTTTCAGAGGAAGGCAAAGGCTTTACTTTAGCAATGGAAGGCTTGGATGGTGGTCGATTAAATATCGCCGCCTGCTCGGTCGGCACTGCAAAAGCTAGTTTAAAAGCCGCCACTGAATATGTCCAAGAACGAAAGCAATTCAACAAAGCCATTAGTGAGTTTCAGGCCACACAATTCAAACTGGCAGACATGCTCACTGATTTAGCCGCTGCGCGGCAAATGATACGTTATGCTGCTTTCAAGTTAGATCATAACCAAGCAGATAAAACAGCTTTTTGTGCCATGGCGAAACGCTTCGCAACGGATGTTGGTTTTCAAATTTGTGATGAAGCGCTTCAGTTACATGGCGGCTATGGTTATATTAAAGAATATCCTATTGAAAGATACTTTAGAGACACTCGTGTACATCGAATTCTGGAAGGTACAAATGAAGTCATGCGTTTAATTATTGCACGGCGTATTTTATCTGACGATACTTTCTCCATAATTCACGAATAAGTATTTAACTTACCCAGAGGAAGTCCATCATGACAACGCCTGAAACAATTAGCCCAAGTGAAAAAATTCTTGTTGAAATTAAAGGCCATATCGCCCAGCTTACCATCAATAATCCACCGGCAAATACCTGGGATAGAGAAAGCCTGAGTGCTTTGGCGGTGATCGTGAATCGTCTCAATGCCTTAGATGGTATAACGGCGCTCGTTATTCATGGCCAAGGGAGTAAATTCTTTTCCGCTGGCGCAGACTTGAATCAGTTTGAGTCGGGAGACAAGGATCTCGCCAGCGAAGTTGCCAATCGCTTCGGAGAAGCCTTCGAGGCATTGGCAAATTTTAGAGGTGTATCCATTGCCGCTATCAATGGTTATGCCATGGGTGGAGGCCTTGAATGCGCCCTTGCCTGCGATATCAGAATCATTGAAGAACATGCCCAAGTCGCTTTACCTGAAGCGAGCGTGGGTTTATTGCCTTGCGCAGGTGGCACACAACGTTTGAGCTGGTTACTGGGAGAAGCACAGGCAAGCAAAATGATTCTGCTTGGGCAGCGAATGGATGCACAAACAGCCATCACCTCTGGCTTAGCGCTTGAATGCGTTCCTGGTGGTCAAGCTTTAGATAAGGCGTTAGAGTATGCACAATCTGCTAGCAAGCAAAGCCCTGACTCTCTGTTTGCCTGTAAACGACTGTTTACCTCCGCGCGTGAAACCGCTCTAGCTATAGGCCTTCAAAAAGAACGCTCAGAGTTTGTTTCACTGATCGGGGATACTAACCAATTAGAAGGTACTCGCGCCTTTCTTCAAAAGCGCAAGCCTGAATGGAACTAATACGATCATGAGCCAAACTGGTAAGCAAAAAACAACACTGGATGCGAACTTAAACTCTGCTGTACTTGTTGATGAATTAAAAACCAAAGCCGGTACTCTTGGTTTATTAACCCTAAATTCAGAAAAAACACTAAATAGTATCACCCTGGAAATGGTGCATATATTAACTGCCAGCTTAAAGAAATGGGCTGACGATGACTCAATCAAAGCCATTATTTTAAGAGGCTCTGGTGATAGAGCATTTTGTGCAGGTGGCGATATTCAGGCGCTTTATCAGTCAGCCAAGAACCCTGTCGAGGGTATTTGCATTGAAGCCGAAGCATTCTTCTTTCACGAATATCAATTGGATTATCTAATCCATACCTACGACAAGCCCATTATCTGCTTAGGTAATGGGATTACAATGGGTGGCGGATTAGGCTTAATGGCAGGTGCAAGTCATCGCGTCGTGACAGAAACCAGCCGTATCGCGATGCCAGAAATCACCATTGGTTTATTTCCGGATGTAGGCTCAACTATATTCCTAAACCAACTTCCTTATAACCTTGGTTATTTCTTTGCGCTAACAGGCGCACAAATGAACGCGAATGATGCACTTTTTTGCAAGCTGGCTGACTACGCAATTCAATGGGATAATTATCAGGAATTACTCGAGGCACTCAAACAACTTGACTGGCAAACGGATATAGAAGCCAACCACCTGCTTGTCAGCGCCCTATTAAAAGATAAAGCCTGTACTGTTTCCAGTCTCCCTGAGGGGAATATAATTCATAATTTAAGCATACTTGAAGAAACATGCAGACATAATTCATTGTCACGTATGATTGAAGCAATTGAGCAATTTGATTCAGGTAATACATGGCTAAGCAAAGCCAAAACATCCCTATTCAATGGTTCTCCACTGGCAGCGCTCGTTATTTATGAACAGTTAAAAAGAAACATGTATGCCGATCTGCAATCAGCATTTATCAGCGAATATACGCTCATGTGTAATTTGGTTCGCTACCCTGATTTTAGTGAAGGGGTTAGAGCGTTATTAATTGATAAAGACAAGAATCCACAATGGCAATATAAAAATGTAACGTGCATACCTGCCTCCGTGATGGAATCGTTATTTACGGCCCGCTGGGATGAACACCCCTTAGCCTTATCTTTCAAGGAATAAGCATGAAAACCATCGCATTTATCGGTTTAGGCAATATGGGTTTACCGATGACCTTAAACTTATTAAAAGCCGGGCATCAAGTCAGGGCATTTGACCTTTCAGCAGTGGCACTCGATAAAGCGGTAGAGCACGGTGCCTTGGCATGTAAAAATGCGATTGAAGCCTGTGATAATGCAGACGTACTCATAACCATGCTGCCAGCAGGGAAGCATGTTCGAGAGCTGGTATTAGGTAAAAATGGTTTGCTTGGGCACTTTCAAAGCAATCTTTTATTCATGGATTGCTCAACTATCGATGCACAAACAGCACAGGACCTGCACAAGGCATGCGAAGAGCATGGTAGTTTAATGCTGGATGCACCCGTATCAGGGGGCGTCACTGCCGCACAAACCGGCACGCTCACTTTTATGTGTGGTGGCAGTGAGCCGGCATTTTTAATGGGCAAAAAAATCCTTAACGATATGGGGCAGAATATTTTTCATGCAGGCTCCAGTGGATCGGGTCAAGTGGCAAAAATGTGCAACAACATGCTTCTGGCAATACACATGATTGGTACAAGTGAAGCACTGAAATTAGGTGAAAAGAACGGTTTGGATGCGAAAGTTTTATCTGAAATCATGTTAGCTAGCTCAGGTAAAAACTGGAGCTTGGAAAAATATAACCCTTACCCTGGTGTTATGGCAACGAGCCCTGCATCAAAAGCTTACGAACCTGGTTTTATGGTTGATCTGATGACGAAAGATTTAAATTTAGCGATGGAAAATGCCCAGAATATTGGCGCTCAAACACCTTTAGGCACGCTAGCGCATCAACTGTATTTACAAAAGCAGCGACAAGGTGACGGTCAACGCGATTTTTCAAGTATTATCGAGTTATTATCCTAATTATGTTTTTGCTATCTTTCTGAAAAACAACCGAATTGCAGAACCCAAGTAATAAATAATACAATATTTTCCTGATATCAAAGCTTGATCTAGTTTAACTGCTAAACTAAATAGCTATATATTCACTATGGCTTTCTATTAATGTTTTTGGCACCAACACAAACCTTAATCAAAATTCTAGGTCTCACGATAGCCTATGTTATTGCAGCCAAAGTTGGCCTGTTGATGGCGTTCGAACAAGCTAATACGAGCCCTGTTTGGCCACCTGCCGGTGTTGCCATTGCCGCCATGCTCTATTGCGGCTTACGTGTATGGCCAGGCGTTTTTTTAGGCGCGTTTATTACAAATTACTATGTTTCATCTATACCACTACTGAGTTTTAGTATCGCCTGTGGCAATACCTTAGAAGCCCTGCTAGCCAGTTTTATTATTTTGCGTTTTGCCAGCAAAGAACCTTTTTCAAACATATCGGGCACTGCTATTTTTTTAATATCATTATTTGTCTCGACAATGCTGGGCGCTTCCATAGGCGTTAGTAGTCTGTTATTCGCTAATGTTGTGCCTGCCGAAATTTTTACCTTGTTATGGAAAACATGGTGGATTGGAGACTTTGTCGGTGGGCTTATTCTAGCGCCTTTTCTTCTGAGTTGGATGAGAGCACCAAAGGAAAGCTTTAGTCAAAAACAGATATTGGAAGCTGTTTTATTAACCTTAATAACACTTATCACTCTTAATACTGCATTCGGAAGCTTCCATTCCATCGGGATTGCAAATGAACTGATCACATTTAGTTTATTGCCCTTGCTAGCGTGGTCAACCTTACGCTTTCATCATCACGGTGCTACCTTAATGGTGATGATTATTACTGTAAGCGCAGTATTAGGTACCCTGAATGGTTTTGGTCCCTTCGTACTTGAAAGCGAAAACGCATCCCTGCTTGCGTTGCAGGCGTATATCGGTGCCGCCATGTTCACGGCTTTACTGCTCATGGCAGTCCAAGAAGAGAGAATGAATGCCTTTCGAATACTACGTAAAAATGAACAAAACCTAGAACAGACTATTACGGCCAAGACACAAGAATTAAAAGAAACCAATGTATTGCTTGAAAAAGAAATGCAGCAACAAACTCACCTGACCAGTGCATTAAAATCGTTGCTGTATAATATCGACCGTTCATCCAAAAAAGATTTCTTTACACGCTGCACCCAAGCACTGAGCTCAATCTATCAAGCCAACTATGCTTTTATTGGCGTATTCGAAGATGATCAACAAAGCAGAATTAAAACGCTCGCTGTATGGGCAAACGGTAAACATGCTGAAAACTTCAGCTATGAGCTTAAAGGCACCCCTTGTGAAAATATTCTAGATCATTCTATAGAGCTTATTCCTCATCACGCAGCCATCCGTTACCCTGATGACGATATGCTTATATCAATGGGTATCGAGAGCTATTACGGTGCCCCCTTAAAAACTGCATCCGGCAAAGTCATCGGTATTATGTCTGTGATGGATAACCAGACACTCCATATAGACAATGCGCTGAGCGCTTTACTGGGTTTGTTTTCTAACCGTGTCGCCCTAGAGCTTCAACGTCGTTTTTCAATGGAAGAGCTTGAACTGGCAGCCAGTGTATTCAAAGAAAGCATGGAAGCTATTATCATTTGTGATGCCGATGCCAAGATTATTCGAGCCAACCCGGAATTTACCAAAATAACTGGCTATACGCTGGCTGAAGCCATTGGACAAAAAACCAGCTTATTAAAATCAGGGCAACATAAACAAAATTTTTACCAAGACCTCTGGGCCTCTCTGGATAAACAAGGTTCATGGCAAGGTGAGATCATAAATAAGCGTAAAAATGGTGAATCATTTATCTCATGGCAGATCATTAAAGCCGTTAAAGATGAACAGGGAAAGATCCTGCAATATATTAGTATTATTAATGACATTACCGAGAAAAAACGGGCTGAAGAAAAAATCTACTCCCTTGCACATCATGATTTAATTACAAAGTTACCGAATCGTGCTTCTTTCCATAAGCTATTAAAAGAAGCGATCAATAACGCAGCCCACTCCACTCACCGCTTAGCCGTGATGTTTATTGATCTTGACCACTTCAAATTGATTAATGATACCTCTGGACACCCTGTCGGTGACGAATTACTTCAACAAGTTGCAACACGTCTGAAAGGTGTGATTGGATCAAACAATGTCATTTCCCGCTTTGGTGGCGATGAATTTACCGTTCTATTACCTTCTATTGAAGCACTCGAAGAGGTTTCAGATACAGCAAAAACTATCCTGAAGTCATTGTTATCATCGTTTACTCTCTCTAGTTGTGAAATCACAATTAGTGCCAGTATTGGTATTGGCATCTACCCGGATAACGGCCTTGATGCTTCCTCCCTATTAAGCTGTGCAGACAACGCCATGTATCGAGCAAAAGAAAGCGGCCGTGCCAGCTTTGAGTTTTATACCGACCAAATGCAGATTGATGCTCACGAACGAGTCATATTAGAAAGAGAACTACGCAGTGCATTAAAAGCGGGTGAATTTATTTTACATTACCAACCTCAGATCGATATTTTGAGCCGCCGGGTCATCGGTGTCGAGGCGCTCATTCGCTGGCAACACCCGACTCGCGGCTTAATCCCACCCAATTTATTTATACCCATTGCTGAAGCAACAGGCCTGATTATCCCGATGGGGGAATGGGTCATTCACGAAGCTTGTCACCAGCTCGCCACTTGGAGATTGATGGGTTACCAAAATCTAAGCATGGCGGTAAATTTATCTGCCAGGCAGTTTTTTCAGAAGGACTTACTCGAAACAATTGAAAAAGCACTTGAAACATCAGGTATTCCTGCCGAAAAATTGGAATTTGAAATCACCGAAAGCATGGTGATAGCAAACGCGGAAGAGGCCATCGACACCTTACAAAAAATGAAACATATCGGTTTACAACTTTCCATTGATGATTTTGGTACAGGGTATTCGTCACTTTCTTATCTAAAGCGCTTCCCTATCGATAAACTAAAAATAGATAAATCATTTGTGGATGGACTTCCTACAGATGTTGATGATATCGCGATTGTAGAAGCGATCATTGCCATTGCCCATGCCCTTAGATTAACTGTCATTGCCGAAGGGGTCGAAACAGAAGATCAATATGCCTTGCTGCGTAAATTTCATTGCAACGAAATACAAGGCTATATTTTTAGTAAACCCAAACCATCTGAAGATGTATGCCAAACGTTTCATCAAGCATAATGTGCAAGGCATTAAACGCTGCAAGATTGCCTTATTAAATCTAGAGACCTATAATACGACCTAATTAACGATCACTTTATAGTACTGGTATTTTTATGACAACTAGAATATTAACTGAAGCAGCTACCAGCATAACAGAGCTTAAGGCTAATCCAATGAAAGTAGCCTTAAGTGCTGAAGGTGCACCTATTGCGATATTGAACAGAAATGAAGCGGCTTTTTATTGCATACCTGCTGAAACCTATGAAACTCTTATGGATCATATTGAGGATTTAGAATTAATAGCTATAGCTAATACACGTAGAAATGAAGACTCCATAAAAGTTGATTTAAATGACCTATGAACTTGAATTTAAAAAAAGTGCACTAAAAGAATGGAATAAGCTTGGTGCTACTTTGAGAGAACAATTTAAGAAAAAGTTGTCAGAAGTTCTAAAAAAGCCACGAATACCAAGCGCAAAATTAACAGGCGCAAATGATCTTTACAAAATAAAACTACGACAAGCTGGTTATCGCTTGGTCTATGAGGTAAATGATAAAATAATAACAGTCACAGTAGTTTCGGTTGGTAAGCGTGAAAGGAGTGAGGTTTACAAAACCGCAATAGATCGTACAAACTAAAAAATTCAACATAGACTTTATTGGCCGGTTTAATGAGACACCTTAACTACAATCATCTGCTTTATTTTTGGACTGTCGCAAAAGAAGGTAGCGTGGTTCGTGCTGCAGAGAAACTAAACCTTACACCGCAAACCATCAGTGGGCAGCTAAAAATGCTTGAAGATACCATCGGTGAAGCTTTATTCGAACGGGCAGGCAGAGGCTTGGCGATAACAGATACCGGCCGTATCGTTGAACAATATGCGAATGAAATTTTTAGTTTAGGCGCTGAACTCACGCAACGGATCAAAAGCAAAACACCTGGTTCACCCTCTGCATTTAATATTGGCATCGTCAATTCCATTCCCAAGTTAATTAGTTATAAAATCCTTCAGCCTGGTTTAAGCATGGAAGACCCCATCAAGCTTGTTTGTTTTGAGGGTGATTTAGAAAACTTGTTAGCGGATTTAGCCGTCCATAAACTTGACATGGTGTTAGCTGATCGCCCTATTCCGACAGGCTTAAATGTTAAAGCTTTCAGCCATAGTTTAGGGTGTAGTAATTTGGCCTTTTTTGGTCATCCCGCATTAATTTCAAAGACACTTAAAGAAGCAGATAAAAAGACTTTCCCTGACATGTTAGATGGCGCGCCGCTTATTATGCCACTTCACACAAATGCACTTAGACGCAGTTTGGAAGACTGGTTTGAGCAAACCCAAATTACCCCACAGGTGATTGCAGAGTTTGATGATAGCGCGTTGTTAAAAGTGTTTGGTCAGGCCGGCACTGGCTTTTTTGCAGCGCCCTCAGTGATTGCAGATCAGGTGCAAGAAATGTATGGCGTTCAGAAAATTGGTGATATAAACAATGTACAAGAAAATTATTTCGTCATTTCTCCCGAGAGACACCTAAAGCACCCCGCTGTCGTTGAGATCACCGATGCTGCGAAGCTTAACCTCGCTTAACCACCTCGTATTCGTGGGATAAAATGATCCGTTTTACTGTCATTGCTGCGCAGGCGGTGGTAATCCAACATTTAATGTCTTGAGCCTAACAAATTAAGCATTAGGCGCTTCTCCCCGTAAACGAGCAACTCCACTTCACGTCATCCAGTACTTGTTACGTGATCCATGGTTTAAAGCTATTTGAAGCTCAGAGGTGTAATCACCACTTAAAACCAGCGCATATCTGGCGAATGATGTTTGAATCATTCAAAACTGCTGACTTTGGAGTGTAAAGCTATACTTTTAGTATTTTCCAAAAGCTTGCGGGTGATATGAATGACTCAAAGCAGGCACTTAAAGACCTACTTGCCTTTGTGACTTAGAATTGATCACCAAAGTTTTGGGAACATCACCTCTACAGCATGTGGCGACAGAAGCAGCGTAATAGGCTTCTTTGGATCCAGCTTAATAAGGCGCTCCTGCTGCATTTGCTTTAATACTGGGCGCAAGGTTTGCTCTCCTTTACCTAGGGCCGCACATAACTCAGATCGAGTCATTTCCCCACGGTCCAGTAAGGTTATGTAAATATCCTTAGCAATCAGTTTCATTATTGGCAGTTGCTCACCATCTTCTGTTGGGGCAGCTCCTCGCGCTCTGAGTTCGAAATACAGCTGAATGCGCTGACGCAACCCTATTGGTTCAAGTAAGCCCCTGAAGAACTTAACCTGATCAATAGCTGTGTCCACAAAATACTTTGTGAAATACATCAAACCTGCATCTGACAAAATGCCACGTCCATCAGAATCCCCCTGACGAGGTTTATCCGCTTCTGTCAGCGCTGTGTAATACTCCTTACTGTTACGACAAAACCCACGAGAGAGCGACCATAAACCATAGCCACCAAAGCCAGCGCAACGCATATAACAATCGGTCAATAAACGTATCACGCGTCCATTTCCATCGGCAAAAGGGTGAATCCATGCAAGACGGTGGTGCAACCCTGCCGCCGCAATCACGGGCGTTGTACCATGTATATTGGTAGGGTTAAAACGCTGTTCTAACCAGCACATATATCCTTGTATCTCATTAGGAACAGGCGGATGATGATTACCAACAATCACACCACGGTCGCGATATTGACCGGGCACAATATGAACATGGCTACCATTTTCATCCATATATAGCTTTCCATCCTTATCTTTGAGAATAAGTATTTCATCTGGCAGATTACCGTCACCGTAAAATGCGTTATGCAATTCTTTGACAAAGTTCTGCGTAACCACATCTTTTTTCTCTACTGTTCGATTCTTAAGCATAACCTGAACTTCAAGGTGAGCTAAAAGTTCGATCACATCGACAGGCAAATCTGACGTACTATCCTGTACATTTTGATATGTCAGCAGGTCTTTTGGGTGCGTTTTGTTACCCTCAATTTTGTTTGAGTAATAGCAATTAACACTTCGCAGAAGCCATTCCACTGATGCGCGTATTGATTTAGGAACCAAGCCATTCAATTCAGCATCGAGACGATAAAGCTCAAGTATCTTATCTTGATACTCACCCAACTTACTTGGATCGATATATGGCGTAATAGATATCATGTTTTTTAACGGCTCAATTATTCATGCAATGAACCAATTCTAGTGTACTCTATGGATATGTAAATACTTTTTAAACGGTTTAATTAACGATTAATTAACTTTTTAAATCAATATAAAATACAGTAAAGCAATTCGTATCACTTTTTTCCTAGAGCCAATTAGACAACCCTATATAAAGAATACATGTTGTATTTATAGTTAGTGGTCTATCGTCACCTGAATATGTATTGCTTTAACGCCAAAGCCAGTATTGGCAGCGTGGGCGCAATCGAGAAAATTCAGCCAAACTAACTCGCCCCCTTAAGGTCAGAAATTGGCACGCGCATGGCACAAGACTGCCTCTCAAATTCCTCCAAAACGTATAGTTACTTCCTTATTAATTATTGAGCCCTATTTATCCGTTATAAAACCACTCCATAAAGCCCCCCACTAACACATCGAAAAAAACGATCTATACTTAAGAATAAAACTGATTTTATCGAACAATAAACTCTGCAAGACTGTCTTGGAAATCACGCAAACAGGAGAGAATATGATGAAAGCAATTCATAAATATCGTATTGGTAATGAGCGGAACGTACATGCATTTAACTTAAAAAAAGGCTTCAAAATTGTTCGCTCAGAATACATTGTGACTGAGAAGTCTGTTTTCCTTTGGATTGAAGAACCTTTAGCAGTCGATATTGAAACACAACAAGTGACCTACAGAATGGCTATGTCTGGTGACCCTGTATCAGATAATTGTGAGCATGTTGCTACAGCCATCGATACGTTTGGGCCAGAGGCTTACCATATCTTCGAGGTCGGCGATCAAACTAAGAATGAGTCAGGCATCACTCATCCGCATATCAGAGCAGCATAACTCGGTTAAAAAGCGGTATCTGATAATAAATAACTGTCAGATAAGTATGTTTATTATTTTGATGCATTAAACAAAGAATAACTTTTGTTCAATTAATAACAATATATTCGCCATACAGAGGTGCTAGATGAAAATAGATATTCAAGCAAAGCAATTAAAATTGGGTCAAACATTTAAGCAAAATGTAAAAGTCAAAATTCGTCGATTATTTCAGCACAACAGCGAAGATGTAAACCGCATTAATATCACCATTGCCGATATCAATGGCCCAAAAGGCGGCGAAGATAAAGTCTGTAAAGTGAATGTATCCGTTGGCGGTGGCCAAAATATTTTGGTCACAGCAAGAGAAGCATCTGCTTATAAAGCTGTCACTCTAGCGATTAAGAAAGCCAGTGCGACATTAAGCAGGCAGCGACAAAAAGCAAAAGTGATAAAACATATTTCTTTATCCGGCTTAAGCCAGAATGAAGTTCTGGGCTGATTCTTTATAAAACTGACAGATCGTAAATGGTGGAAGAATAAAGCTAACCAGAGCGCTTCATAGTTTGCATATGAAGCGCATTTCCATCTAACTATTCAGTGCTCTTTACCATGATCATCCTCTAGGAACAAAGCATCACAAAACACAAAACGCTGAATAGTGTGTTGATGCTGATGTGCAACGCGCATATTTCCCGACGATTTAAGTAAAGGCTTTAATTTAATCAAATTGGACAACACACTCTGGAAAGACTCGATGTATTCATCATGTATCGTCATCACACCAGCTGATAAGCTAATTAACGGTTCAAGCACTACCTCACCATCCAATTGAGTTACCCGAATCCCTTGCTGTTGAACGTCTTTATCCGAATAAAATTTCAATATCTTATGTTGAAACTCTTCAAAGATACGCCCCAATATGCCCTGCCACTCTATTCCTGGCATAACCAGGACAAAATCATCACCACCAATATGCCCTACAAAATTTTCAGTATTTAAAACATGGCGCCGTAACAGCTCAGCAAACATAATGAGTACTTGGTCACCTGCAATATGCCCATAATAATTATTGAATACTTTGAAATGACTGAGATCGAGTAAAGCGACACTAAATGGCGAAGGTTTTTCCAAAAGCTCGTTCACACAGGCACTAATAGGCGTATTACCCGGCAGCATGGTTAATAGGTTTTCTTGATGATCTGGCCGGACTCTTAACTGTGTAACCTTGCGCAATAAATCGATAACGGTACCGATACCTAAAAAGCGCCCTCCACTTTCAATTACAAAATCATGTTCGGCATTAAGTTGCGCCCGAGACGTAAGTAAACGACTGACTTGTTCGATTCGCTGATGAGAGTCAACATGCAGAAAATTTGTGCTCATCACGGTTGATACTGCCTGGGAACAAACTACTTCACGGCGTTGCTTTTTGGCATATTTTGATAAAAAAGGCTGTCGATAAATCATACCTTTAATCTGTAAATTATCGACGACTGCAATCGAGTTCAGATAAACATTCGTTTCAAATAAGCTAAAGACCTCTTCTACATTGGTACTAAACTCGACACAAGATTTATTCACAACCAAATCACAGGCCAAGCTAGACTGATTTGTTTGGGTAAATAAATCATCATCCAGTAGATGATTTATCTTAGGCGGAAGCGGAGCAAGTTCTGGCTTTTGTATTAAATAGCCTTGAACATTATGAATCCCCAATTCGTATAATTTTCGTAGTTCTTTTATCGATTCAACACCTTCAGCGATCAAAGTAGAACTGATTGAGCGCGCCACAGCGACCAACTCTTTGACGGTTTTTTGTTTGCTGGCACTGCCATGAATATTCTCTATAAAATCCCTATCCAACTTTATATAGTCTGGCTTTAACTGCTCCCATAAAGCATGTAAGTCCTGATTTTCGCCAATATCCCCCATCCCACTTAGATGGTCGATTGCAATTTCGAAACCTTGTTCGTGAAAATAACTAACGGCTTCAATGAGATCTTGAGTATTCTGGCTAGCATTCTTTTCGTCGAGTTCTAATACCATGCGTGTAGGTGGAATTACGTTCGTAGCGATCATTTTCCCTACTTGTTTTTTCAGCCTGCTACTGGCGATGAGCATTTCATTCGACAAATTAATAAATAATTTATGATTTAATTGAAGCTGTTCAAAACAGGTTGCGGCATTGTGAAGGCACATTAGATCAAAGGGCTTTAAGATCCCGGCCTCGGCGGCGGTATCAAACATGGCGGGGGTTGCTAGGCCATTATCTGTTTCGAGACCACGAGAAAACGCCTCCCAACCTAACAGCTCCCGGCTTTCTATATTCACAATAGGTTGATACCAAGCGGTGATATTATGCTGTTTAAGGATATCTTTAACGACGTGTTTCTTTTGCATGTCGGCGCTACTTTTTTCGGGTATTTACCTAATAATAGCCACTAATTGATATTTATCTGCAGATTTAAGCATTTACAATTAATAACGCCATAAACCGGCAATTTAAGCTATATTAAATAAAAAAATAAATGGCTGTTCCATGTTTTTAACTCAAAACGTATCTCATCTTTTTATTCCTTTACTCATACGTAGAGTTCTTATTCTTTTATGTTGCCTGCTTTTTAGTATTCAAGCTGTTGCAAGCAATTATACTCTGGCTGAGGCGATCAGCCTAAATGATAATTTCAACACGATTAAAGCATTTTCTGCAATGCGTTATGTTGAAGACACAGAGCATAGTTTAAACAGTCAGGATATTTTCTCTTTAGAGACACAACGTTGGCAGCACATCCCTAACAATTCAGCAAACTTTGGTTTTTCAGACAGTGTCTTTTGGTTCAAGCTCTCGTTAAACAATGAGAGCAAGAAAATACAGGAACTTTATATTCACCTTGATTACGCACTATTAGACGACATTCATTTATATCAAGTCGATCATAATCAGATAGTTCGAGAATATGAAGCGGGAGACCGTTTTCCCTTTGCAGACAGGCCAGTCAATTTTCCAACTTTTTTATTCCCGGTCACAATTAAACCTGAAACATCATCCGATATTTATATTCGTATCGAAAGCCAGGGCACGGTTCAAGCTCCTGTTTCTATCTGGAACAAAGAATATTTTTTATTAGACTCTCAGTCTTTCTTATTTTTGTACGGCTGTTTTTTAAGCGCTATGTTAATAATGAGTGCCTATCACTTTTGTTTATTTTTAACCATCCATGATAAGCACTATCTCTTGTACAGCGTGTTCATATTACTTGCAACTGGCGTTCACAGTTCACTTGATGGTTTTGCTTACCAATGGTTTTGGCCTAACCTGCCCAACTGGCATCAAATATCTGCCATATTTTTTATCTCGACGGGCTGTTTTTTCACGATTTTATTTACTCAAAGTTTATTATCAATTCCTAAGAAGGGGGCCATTCATATAGGCATCACTTTTTTGCTGATCATGACAGCCTGCTCTGCCCTAATGTCATTAGTCTTATCCTATAGGCATGCCGCGATGCTAAATGCTTTCACCACCATTATTTCGATGTTAGGCGTCATACTGGTTTGCATCGCGGCTTTAAGATACAGCCCCGGGGTAGCACGTTATTTCATAGTGGCTTGGGGCACGTATTTTGGCGGAATAGTTTTAAAGTCTTCTAGCAATATTGGCGTTATTAATTCCAGCGTCCTCAGTGAATATGCCGGTAATATTGGCGCTGTAAGTGCCATATTATTTATGTCTCTTGCTCTTGCTGAACGAATCAAGACAGAACGCCGTGAGAAAGAACACGCTCAGCTAGAATCCATTAACCATCTAAGCCGTTTTCAAAGTCTGTATGAAAATGCACTGGAAGGCGTATTCACTTTCACCACTCACGGTCACCTTCTATCGGCAAACCCTGCATTTTTTAAACTAATGAACGTATCAAACAAAGAAGAATTCAATGCACATAATACGAGTGAACATAGCTTTAAATTAGCAGAAGAGCGTGTTCAACGTTTCGTCAAAGTGCTACGTAGACAAAAACGTGTCGATGATCATGAAACTCAATTAAACAACCAATTAGGTGTGACTAATTGGGTCAATGTATCCGCTAGATTAGCAATCGATCCAAATACGGGTGACGAGCTAATCGAAGGCACCATGATGAACATCAATGAGCGAAAAGCTATCGAAGAGAAGCTAAAGCATTTGGCAAATCATGATTCATTAACGGGCTTGGTAAATCGAAGATCATTTGAATATTCCATCAAAAAAGCCTTGAATTCTGTTAAAGAAAACAAACAACATGACTGTCTTCTTTATCTGGATCTGGATCAGTTCAAAATCGTGAATGATCTATGTGGCCATTCTGCTGGCGACCTCCTTTTAAAAAACCTAAGCCAACGCTTGCATCGTAAAATCAGTTTTTACAATAAAGACCATGTTATGGCCAGACTTGGCGGTGATGAATTTGGCATTCTTTTATACGGAACAACATTAGCAAAAGCACAAGATATTGCTGAGCAAGTCCGGCAAGCCATAGAAGCATTTCTGTTTGTTTGGGAAGGCAACCGCTTTTCGCTTGGTGTGAGCATTGGGCTGGTAGAAATACTGCCTTTTCATATTTCTACTGAACAGCTTATGACCATGGCAGACACCGCATGCTATTTAGCGAAAGATCAAGGTCGAAACCGTGTACATACCTTTGTAGAATCCGACCAGGAACTCCAAATAAGACAACTTGAAATGCAGTGGGTTTCCAATATTAAGCATGCGCTATCTGAAGATAATTTCTTTTTAGTGTTTCAAGATATTGTGTCAAACCAAGCTAAAGACGACCATTATCATTATGAAATATTACTTCGTTTAATCAATAAGAACGGAAACTTATGCTCCCCAGGTCAATTCCTGTCTACCGCTGAACGCTACAACTTAATGCCCAATATCGACCGCTGGGTGATCAAACATTTTTTTACTTGGCTAAGTCAGCACCCGGATCATTTAGAACAGCTTGCCTGTGCCAGCATTAACCTAAGCCCTCAAAGTATTGGGGATGAAACATTTTCATCTTTTTTGACCGATTCATTCGCAACTTATTCTATTCCTCACAATAAAATATGCTTTGAAATCACTGAAAGCATGGCGATTACCCACATCGATAATACTCATGCATTTATTGAAACACTGCATAAGCTAGGCTGTCGCTTTGCACTTGATGATTTTGGTACCGGCTTTTCTTCTTATGCCTATTTGAAAGAGTTACAAGTCGATTATTTGAAGATTGATGGCATGTTTATTAAAAATCTAACAGAAGATGATGTCAGTTTAGCTATGGTGAAATCGATCAGCGATGTGGCAAAAGCCATCGGCATTGAAACAATTGCTGAATTTGTTGAATCACAGGCAGTACGAGAAAAACTAATCGAGTTAGGTATTACCTATTCACAAGGCTATCACATTCATAAGCCTGTAAAACTAGATGTAAATAGCTTTGCACCTTTATCAGAAAACAAAACATCAATTGGCCAAGAAAAATGAATACTTTATATATTACTGGCGCGGGTGTGAGTGCTGAAAGTGGCATCCCGACGTTTCGGGGTGAAGATGGTTACTGGACAATAGGCAGTAAAAACTATACGCCCATGCAAATGGCTACTAGGCTTATGTATACACAAAACCCGGCCGAGTTTTTAGCCTGGTATTATCATCGTTTTGCTATCTATCGTGACCACGGGCCTAACGACGTTCATCATTGGCTGGCTAACAAAAATCTGATCACACAAAATATAGATGGTTTAGATGGCAAGGCGGGCAATAAAAACTATATAGCGATACATGGGCGCTTAGACCAGATGACACTATTTCACGAGCAAGGCCCCCTTGTAGATATTATTCAAACTCCTTGGGATAAATTAGTCAGTTCAGACATTTTCAAAAAAAATAAGAACAGTGTTGAACTAAAGCAGGCCTTATTTGAAATATTCAACATTAGCCCTGAATCTGAACGACCTGAACTTAATATTTCCTTCAAACCTTATGTCTTATTATTTGATGAGTATTACACAGAGCTCTATCATATTTCTGAAGCACAAAATCGTATGTTGGATGCAGAAAAGATTATATTTATGGGCACCTCTTTTAGTGTCAATATCACACAGATGGCACTTGAAACAGCTATGCGTTACCACATCCCGATCGAAGTCGTTGATCCAGCCCCTGTGAAGCTGCCTTATGAACATGTTGTTTATCACAAGATGAAGGCGTCTGAATTTATTCACAAATAAACGTGAGTAAGACCTTTGCACTAATTCAGGGCCTCCATGTTTGGTTTACAGGCATTTAATACTTTTGGCTTACAGACATTTAATGCCAAAGCATGCACTATGCCATAGACTCGCACTTCCAAACTCATTAACCTTGCCGATCTTTTCTATTGGAGTTAAACCATGTTAAAAAAATATGCTATATGTCTAGTAACTGCTTCGATTCTATCTGGCTGTATGACTTACGACCCTTACACTGGTGAAGAGAAAGTATCCAAAGCGACCTCTGGCGCAGCCATTGGCGCAGTGGCTGGCGCAATCATTGGTGTAGCAACTTCAAGTAAAAAAGACCGTGCAAAAGGTGCGCTCATTGGCGCAGCAGCGGGTGGTGCAATTGGTGGCGGTGCTGGTTACTACATGGATAAACAAGAAGCAACACTAAGACATCAACTAAAAAACAGCGGTATTAGTGTCGTTCGAGAAGGTAATGAAATAACCCTCGTTATGCCTGGAAACATTACGTTTGAAACAGCTAAAGCCGAAATTCAGGCAGATTTTGAGCCAGTGCTAAATTCACTGGCTATTGTCTTAGAAGAATTCGATAAAACAGCTATTCAAATTATCGGTCATACAGACTCAACAGGTTCACTCGGTTTTAATCAAACTCTGAGTGAACAACGTGCGGGGAGTGTGAAACTGGCACTTCAAGCAAGAAATATTGCACCTGGCAGAATACATGCTTCCGGCTTGGGTCCTAGAAACCCTATTGCGAGCAATGACACTGTAGAAGGCAAACAAGCCAACCGACGCGTCGAGCTTAAACTTCTACCGCTAAATATAGAATAAAGCTCCAAGCAAAAGATCATTAAAAAAGCCCGGTAACTGATGAAGTAATCGGGCTTTTTATTTAAATTTCAGTGAAATATTTCACCATTAATAGCTCTTCATTAATTGACCTGCATAATATTTATATTAAATATTATTTTGCTTACAAAGCTATATCAAATAACTGCAAATTTACACCCTGTAAAACCCGTAAAACATGCTAAACTTGTAAATCTTTCCTTAATATTGAGTAGTACTTATGGCCCAGCCTAAACTCGCCATTCGCGATAAAACTGTCTTCGACGGTATTCTAGTTAAATCCATTTTGAAATTTTTAGTGGTAAATTGGTTTAAATTAAGTGGTTGGAAAACAACACCAACGGCACCAGAAGGTGCAGGCATTACGATTGCAGCCCCTCACACATCAAATTGGGACATCATTTATGCCTTGGCTGCCGCCATCATTTATGACATAAAAATTTACTTTTCAATTAAAGAAAGCTGGTGCCGAGCACCTGTTATTGGACCATTAATTTTATGGTTTGGCGGCATTCCTATTAACCGCACTGGTAATGGTCAAGGTCAAGTCGCACTTATCAAAGAGTTTGTAGAAAAACACAAGGGCGAGCGTATCTTTTTCTTATTCACACCAGAAGGTACAAGAGGCAAAGTCGCTAAATGGAAAACCGGTTTTTATCATGTTGCCAAAGATTGTGGCTTACCTATTTTCTTAGCGCAGGTTGATTACCGAACCAAAGTATCTGGCGTCTTTCATACCTACCAACTAACCGATAATAAAGAAACAGACATTCTCGCTATCCAGGCTTCTTATGAACGCGTTTATGGCAGAAATCCGAAAGATCAATACCCCGTATATTGCGGCCCACTTCCGAGTATTTCAGAAAAAGAAGCTTCCGTAATGAAAGCTATGTATTCATTGAAAGAAGCGGCAACGCAAGCGGAAATTGCCGCGAAAGCCAAGTTTGAAGAACTAAGCAGTGAAATGCTGGATTATCTCATCGAAAAAGGTATTCTCGAAAAAGTCATGATCACTCGACACAATAAAAAAATCTGTACTTACCGGCTCACAGTAACCGGTAATGGCTGCTTACTGCACTTATCACCCACCCTCAACTGAGGGGTTTCTATTATATTTATAAGATAAATGTACCTATAAAAAGACTTAGAAACTTATGAGCGCAAAAGAATACCGTCCACCCAAGGTCTGGACTTGGGATACGGCAAGCGGTGGGAAGTTTGCAAATATTAATCGCCCCATCGCCGGTGCTACTCACGAAAAAGAGTTGCCCGTTGGCAAACATCCTCTTCAACTCTATTCGCTTGCGACCCCTAATGGCGTTAAAGTCACGATTCTTTTAGAAGAGTTATTGGCGCTTGGTAAAACCGATGCAGAGTATGATGCTTGGTTAATCGACATCAGCGAAAGTGATCAGTTTGGAAGTGATTTCACCAAGATAAATCCAAACTCAAAAATTCCTGCCATGCTTGATCATAACACGACACCGCCGACACGCATTTTCGAATCTGGCGCAATCATGGTGTATCTTGCAGAAAAATACGCTGCATTTTTACCCACTGAACCAGCAAAACGAGCGGAATGTATGTCTTGGTTATTCTGGCAAATGGGTAGTGCACCTTTTCTTGGCGGCGGCTTTGGTCATTTCTATGCTTATGCACCGAACAAACAAGAATACCCTATTAATCGCTATGCAATGGAAGTGAAACGACAGCTCGACGTATTAGATCACAATTTGGCAACACGACATTTTCTCTGTGGTGACGACTATACCATTGCCGATATGGCTGTCTATGCATGGTACGGTGTACTTGTTGAAGGAAAACTCTATGATGCTGCAGAGTTTTTAAATGTAAAGTCTTATACTCATGTTGTACGCTGGGCGAAAGACATCCACGACCGGCCCGCGGTTAAACGCGGCAAACGCGTTAACCGCGCCTGGGGTAATGAAGCTTCTCAAGTACATGAACGCCATGATGCTAGTGATCTAGATTGATCGCTAGCTGAAAATCTCTTCATTTCCCAATCAGACTTGCTCTCAATCAATTCCTCACTCTAAATATAGATCTATACTCATTAGTATAATCCCTCATCTAGACGTAAAGCGACTTAGTAAAGCCTTACGAAAAGCACTTAATCAAACAATGAAAAGGTATTGGATTTGTCAAAAGGGTTACTCGCCATCTTCCAATCAATGCTAGGCAGCTTAAGAGATTTAGCGCCTATTATACTTGTTATTTTATTCTTTCAATTTGCTGTACTTCAGCAAGCTCTTCCCAATTTGATCGATATTATTATTGGGATTATTTTTGTGGTATTAGGCCTTACCTTTTTCATTTTTGGCTTAGAAATGGGCTTATTTCCTATCGGAGAATCGATGGCGCATGCCTTAGCAAAAAAAGGCAGCGTATTTTGGTTAATCGCTTTTGCCTTTGCATTAGGGTTTGGCACCACCATTGCCGAACCTGCACTAATAGCCGTTGCCGCCGAGGCTGCTGAAGTCGCAGCGCAAGGCGGCATGATCGAAGCAAACCAATTAGCCCAAGAAAGTTATGCTAACGGCTTAAGGTATACCGTGGCTTTCTCGGTCGGCTTAGCGATTGTGCTCGGTGTCATTCGTATTCTCACCGGCTGGTCAATTCAGATCATGATTATCGGTGGCTATATTCTGGTTGTTATCATGACGGGTTTTGCGCCAAAAGAAATCATCGGCATTGCCTATGATTCAGATGGTGTCACCACTTCAACGATAACGGTTCCACTTGTAACCGCATTAGGTGTGGGTCTTGCTTCTTCGATTAAAGGAAGAAATCCGATGATCGATGGCTTTGGTTTAATTGCTTTTGCATCGTTATTACCCATGATTTTTGTCATGGCATACGGCATGGTGATATAGGAAAGACTATGTGGGATTTACTCGTAGATATTGTCAACATCACACTAACAACTGTCACCGATGTAATTCCCATTGCAGCAATTTTATTCGGCTTTCAATTTTTAGTCATCAGAAAGCCGCTTCCAAATATGAAACGCGTATTGTTCGGCTTTCTCTATGTATTAATTGGTTTGTCATTCTTTTTATTGGGATTAGAGCGTGCACTCTTCCCTTTGGGAAAACTCATGGCGCAGCAACTTACCGACCCGGACTTTATTGCCAATGGAAAAGATATCAGTACTTCAGCATTGCAATGGTTTGATTACTATTGGGTCTACTTATTTGCCTTATCAATTGGCTTTAGCACCACCATTGCAGAACCTTCACTCATCGCCGTTGCCATTAAAGCCAATGAGGTATCGGGTGGTGCGATTGGCATTTGGGGGCTTCGAATTGCCGTTGCAATTGGCGTGGCGATTGGTATTTCTTTAGGGACATTCAGAATAGTAACGGGCATACCCATTCACTATTTTATTATTTCGGGCTACGTCGTTGTTGTTATTCAAACCTGCTTTGCACCCAAACTAATCGTACCGCTTGCTTATGATTCTGGTGGTGTCACCACATCAACAGTCACTGTGCCATTAGTTGCAGCACTCGGGCTTGGTTTGGCTGATACCGTACCTGGAAGGAGTACATTAATAGATGGATTTGGCTTAATCGCTTTTGCCAGCTTGTTTCCTATTATGTCTGTTATGGCCTATGCACAAATCACTGAATTCATCGCAAAACGTGATCATAAAAAACAAAACACATAAACAGAATTTATATATTTAAATGAGGGGAGTCGAATGCACTTCAAGTTATTACTGGTATTTGTCGAAGATGACAAAACCGACAAAATAATGGAAGCCGCAAGAAATGCTGGTGCAACAGGTGCAACAGTGATCAATAATGCACGCGGCGAAGGTCTTAAAAAGAGTAAGACATTCTTTGGCTTAAGTTTAGAGACTCAACGTGACGTTGTTTTATTTATTGTTGAGGAACACTTAAGCCGACATATTCTCGAAACTATTGGCGAAGTCGGTGAATTTGACACGAGCCCTGGAACAGGTATCGCGGTTCAGCTCGATGTCGAAGATGCTATCGGCGTTTCCCATCAAATAGAAAGTATCGTTGCCCGTGTGGAGGATGAATTATGAGCCAATCTGAAAAAATCGTTGTTAAAATAAAAGATGTCATGAGAAGCAACTATCTCGAAATGGACGGATTAAAAACCGTTAAAGAAGCTCTTATCGAGATGAAAAAAAATAATGCCAGTTACGTCATTATTCAAAAGCGCCATGAACATGATGAATACGGGGTTGTTATGCTTTCTGACATTGCGAAAAAGGTACTCGCTAAAGATAAATCACCAGACAGGGTTAACCTTTATGAAATTATGTCGAAGCCCGTAGTTAGCGTCCCCCCTGGAATGGATGTTCGCTACTGTGCCCGTTTATTTGATAGTTTTGGTTTAGCCAGCGCACCGGTTATAGATAATGGCAATGTCGTCGGCGTGGTCGGCTACAAAGCTTTAGTGTTTGAAGGCATCTTGGTCGAAAATAAAACATTAGATTAATACTTCCAAGAAACAAAAAAATGAGTTGTATGGAATGTATATTCAATACTGCGGATAGTTAACCTATCGGCAACTTGCTGTAAGGTGACCCAATGTTTATCGCGTGATCTGCTTAAGAGCAAACGCTAAGGGTCACGGCTAAGCTTTTTGCCATCAATAGAAAAGGCTGATATACGATAAGTATCATAAAGAGGATTGCTAAAAGACTCCTTCCACAATACAAAATATTTAGTATCACTCGCAGGTTTAACCGAAATTATTGAGTCATTTTTAGTAGTGCCAAATTGTATGTTTTTATTAAGCTTAGTACCTGCAGATCTATCTAAATCAATAATAGCCGTGAATAAATCTACATCACCAGAGCCCCTTTTAAGATTATCTGGAAACTCCCCGAATGTTTCACCAGAGACAATCAAGTTGGAATTACTTGGCATAGTGCTTAGCCCTTTCGCTATATCCTCAAACTCTGTGGCATATGCTATTACGCTAGGAGTTTCATTATCTAAATTAAAGGTAAGTAATTGGACATCCCGACTCAAAGTCGGGGTTTGCTCATTGTCTGTGTCTAAATCAGCAACACTATCCAAAAGCACTCTAAAACTGCTTGCGCTGGCATCAAATTCAATCGCAGCAGCCATATCATCTAAATTGTTAGATGCGATTGTTACAGGTGTATAATCCAAGCGATCTTGCCCATTATTTGCATTAAGTTTTCTAATAAAAACATCTTCATCAGTGGTTTTTGTTGATATTGCAGCAACTATATCTCTATTAGCTACATCAATTGCAACAACACTATCCTCATCATTCGTGCCAAGAAATCTTGCCCATTGAAATTGATTATTTTGTAAATTGATCGAGTAAATGAAACCATCTTTTCCACCTGAATTAGTTTCATTCGTAGGGGTACCTTCAAAGTCAGATCCATTTGTATTACCATAAACATAAAGCGTAGAACCCAGTATAGCACTACCTTTAACTTCATCATCCCCTTCTGATCCATATTGTTTTACAGACATTAAATTAAATGATTCACCACTATTTCTAAAGTAATTCATCACTACAAAGTCAGTGCCACCACGAAATACATCACCATACAAACCATTCACATTCAGGACGATAGATAATCTATAGCCTTCGCCTTCTAAGCTTGACTGTATTGATACTGGTTTTAAATCCAAGCCTACCTTGGAAAGCTCAATAGCACCCTCCATTGAAAAATCAAAATTTGTTGCGTCACGCCTATATGATTTAAGCCTGACAACAGTATCTGAGTTTTTAATATCACTAGCAAGCGTAGTTATAATGCCCTCTTCATCCATAGTAAAATCAATTATTTTTTCTGTAGCGCTATCCTTGCCAACAATCTCTTTTGAAATATCACTTGTGCTTGCCCATTCATTGATCTCTATGGTTAAGGGCTCAACATTTAATATTTCATCCAGATCTGTTGTTATTGTTATAGATTTGTCTTTTGTTGCATTACTTGCATCTTGAGATGCATTATCCAATAACGTTATCACATAAGATGACTGGATCTCACCAGGCGCTAGTTTCACGACACCGCTCTGGGGCTCAAGTAAAAAATCCTCATTGTTAGCTGTGGTATCTGGATCTACCGAAACGTTTACCGAAATAGGATAATCAACGGCTCTGTTTAGAGTAATAGGGACGACAATCTTATCACCTCTATTTCTGACCATATTCGCTGTGGTATATTCAGGTTTAATTTCATTATCTCGAATCTCGAGCGTTGAACTGGCTGCACTAAGATCAATGGCTCCGCCGACACTGTCATAGAATTCGATAGTGACGGATTCAAAGCCCTCAATAGCGGTGTCATCAAGCAATTCTATATAAGCAATACATCTTGCTTTGTTTGCTTCCAAAGTAATGGAACGAACTGCATCAACATAATCAACACCTTTGCGTGCATAGCTAATATTTCTGTTTGCCCTCTCTGGCTGAGACTCCTGATAACTAGTTTTAAATCGATAAAAAATCTCCGTTTTAGAAGCAGTCCTAACATCAGCAACAACCTGAAATGCAAATGGATAGACAGTTTCACCAAATTCATTGACTCTCTTTGTAAGAGCATTCTCTGTCACTTGATTACATACAGAGGAGTTTTCTACAGCAATCTGAGTATTTAATGTTCCAACTACTCTATTTTCTACAGTACCTTCAGTAACAGTTAAATCATCTAAAAAATTTAATTTGTTCTTTTTTAAGGTAAATTCGAACTCACGTTTAATGGTGTTATTTCCATCTGAAACCTCTAATTCATATTTAAACTTACCGCTATCTAATTCTTCAAATGAAACACCGTCCGGGACTTTAGGTGTACCGCGCAGAATAAAAGAAGGTTTAGCGCCATCAACAACTTCTATGCTCATTTCTACTGGATTTTCTTCAAAACTGGAATCTTGATCTTCTTCCCCCTCAGGGTTTTGAATATAGCGGTATCTATAAGGCCCCTCGCCTCCAGACACCCCAAAGGTATATTGAAATACTGAGTCATAGTAAAGAGTATTAGCTGGAGTGCCAATGATGGCAAGTGGCTCAGAACTAAGCTCAGTATCACAGGCTGTTATAAACATTACAGTAAAGATACAAAATAAAAAGTGGCAGAATTTAGGTTTATAATCCATTACGAGGCTCATTGGTTAGCAGTCTAAATGCAAAATACTGAATTGACTGAAATCATATTAAATTCTTGATGAGAGTCATAGGGATAGAGGCATGAAACGCTCTATGGTTCACACTATTTTAATTATATAATTGAAATACTGGCTTCTAATCAGATATACCTACGGCGGTTCAATCAAACTGAGTGTCGATTCTTCAGATAAAATTTCAACACCTAAGTCAATCGCTTTAGCCAGCTTTGAACCAGCTGACTCTCCTGCTACCAAATAGTCGGTTTTTTTAGACACACTTGATTGAACTTTAGCGCCAGCTTTTTTTAGCTTTTGGCTCATTTCATCCCGACTTAAATTAGGAAGTATTCCTGTAATTACAAAGGATTTCCCAGTCAAGCCTTGCTTGGCAATCTCAACAGTTTCAGGAGGAACAGGCTTTAAACCCAAGCCAATAAGCTGATCTAATTTATCGCTATTTATCTTTTGTTGAAAAAAACTCACTATATTATGTGCGACAACGGGGCCAATATCTTTTAGCTCTAATAAAACTTCTTCCGTAGACAAAGAAAGTTTATCTAAAGTAATAAAATAATTAGCTAATAGCTCTGCCGTCGTCTCCCCTACTTCTGGAATTCCAAGCGCATAAATAAATTTACTTAATGGTCTATTTTTGGATTGTTTAATCGCATTAACCAGTTTCTTGGCCGACTTTTCAGCCATACGGTCAAGCAAAGAAAGTGTATTTACGTCCAATCTATAAAGATCGGCAATACTTTTAATTATGCTTTTATCAATCAATTGCTCAACTATCTTGTCGCCTAACCCATCTATATCCATAGCTTTTCGAGAGGCAAAATGTTTAATGGATTCTTTTAGTTGTGCAGGGCAAACCAAGGTGCCGCTACATCGAGCAAGCACACCGGTGGATTCAACCTCAATGAGCGAATCACATATTGGGCACTTTTCTGGTAATATTATTTCCTGAAGCTCTGTTTTTTCTGTTCGCTTATTTATAACGACAGAAGCTACCTTGGGAATAACATCCCCGGCACGTCTAACAGTAACGTAATCTCCAATTTTAAGGCCTAAACGCTTTATTTCATCCATATTATGAAGTGTTGCATTGCTCACAGTAACACCCCCAACAAATACCGGCTCAAGTCGGGCGACGGGCGTAATAACCCCCGTTCGACCTACTTGAAAGTCAACACTGAGTAATTTGGTAATTTCTTCTTGTGCTGGAAACTTATAGGCAATAGCCCAGCGTGGTGAGCGCGAAACAAAACCGAGCTTATCTTGTAAAGCAAAGCTGTTAACTTTTAAGACCGCTCCGTCAATATCGTAACTAAGTGCGTGTCTTGTTTGCCCCAACTGTTCACAAAACGAAAAGCAATCTTTGATTGAATTACTTTTTGATAGCTTGTCGCTAATATGGAAGCCCCACTCTTTTAGCTTCAGCAAGCTTTCATAGTGAGTATCTGCGATTTTTTCAGGGTTTGTGACACCAAGCCCATAAGCACACATTTTAAGCTTTCGGCTCGCTGTGATTTTTGAGTCCAGCTGTCGTAAACTTCCTGATGCAGCATTCCTAGGATTTACAAACGTTTTTGACCCCTCAAGTACCGCTTTTTGATTGAGATTTTCAAACGAGGCAGATGGCATAAAAATTTCACCGCGGACTTCAAGCTGCTCAGGGTATTCGCTGCCTCGTAATATGAGCGGTATAGAGTTTATCGTTCGAACATTATGGGTAATATCTTCACCGACTTTACCATCACCACGGGTCGCACCATAAACCAATCGTCCAAATTCATAGAATAAACTAACAGCAACGCCATCTAATTTTGGCTCTAAAGTAAACTCTATCTCGATATGAGTACCATCATCGGAGAGAAGTTTTGTAATGCGCTTATGGAATTGCTGAAGATCTTCATATGAAAAGGCATTATCAAGCGAGAGCATCGGTACTTTGTGTTTAATTTGTTTAAATGCGGAAAGCGGTTCTGCACCCACTCTCTGAGTCGGAGAATCTTGAGTGATAAGATTAGGGTGTGCATCTTCAAGCTGCTTTAGCTCTTGAAAGAGACGGTCATATTCACTGTCGGGTATACTTGACTCATCTAAGATATAATATTGATAGTTATATTGATTCAAGGCATCTTTTAGCTGTTTTAGCCTTATTTTTGGATCTTCCATATTAAAACGCCTAAATAACTTAAGTAAGAAAGACAGCCATGATCAGCTAGTAAATCTGTTTTTTGATAATTCGAGGCGTTTAAATTCTTTAATACTTTGTCGAGAGTGCTCAATAGTTTGTGGCGTCATCACACTCAAGTTTTCATCTTTTAGCTCACCTTTCAAATTTCGTGCAAAACATTGAGCAGTTTCCAGCATATATTCAAAAGCTTTATTATAATCTTTAGGACCAGGCAAGGTCATAAAAAAGCTCACACCCGGAGTTGAAATTTCATCTAAGGTATCTGGATCAAAATAACCAGGCTCTATTGCATTCGCTACACTGAACTGAATTGGGCTCAACAGGTCATCCTCTTCATGCCGATGAAAGATAGACATTTCCCCATGATCCAAGCCACATGCTTCTAATAACTGTTTAACATCTTGCCCTTGGAAACCTTGTTTTGTCGCTGCATGAACATTAATAACAATGACCAGGGCGGGATTATCTTTATTGCTGGTTTCAACTTCAGCCACCGCTTTTTTGGGTAATTTACGAGAGGTAGTATTAACCGTTTCAACGGTAATTTGAGATTTTATACGAGAGCCTGCTTCGGCTACAATTTTGTTATCATGGTTCAACTCAAAGTCATCTGGCTCAACAGCTTTGAGAACATTATCAGCTTGTGGATTAACCTTTACAACACCGGTATCGAGCGCTTCGGATGATACTATTCGTGCACCACCTGATGGTAATTCAGGATTAAAATTATCATCGACCGGTGTGTTTTCAAAATCACCTCCCATATCGAGAGACATTTTCAAGGCGTCTTTTTTTGCCAAGCGCATTCGACGATACCCGTCGAGTAAAATGCCAATAATTATGACAACACCAATGATAAATAACCAATCTCTTAAATTCATTTGTTCACTTTATTGTATGTTTATTTGCTTCAGGTTTTAGCGTTGAAAAACACCCAAATATATTCTTTCAAATTATAGTGATAAAGGTAGTACGCTTTCAATAAAAGCATGAGCTATTAACAAATCGTTAATCCTTAAATACTGTCTACCATAGCTGCTGCTTGCTCAATATCAACAGAAACAAGTCTAGAAACCCCGGGTTCATGCATGGTAACTCCCATTAACTGGTCGGCCCTCTCCATAGACACTTTATTATGTGAGATATAAATAAACTGAACTTGAGAGGACATTTCTTTGACAATATGAGCAAAGCGACCAACGTTAGCATCATCCAGAGGCGCATCAACTTCATCTAACATACAAAAAGGAGCTGGATTAAGTTCGAATATTGCAAATATTAAGGCAATTGCGGTCAACGACTTTTCCCCACCCGACAAAAGATGAATAGTGGCATTCTTTTTCCCTGGGGGTCGTGCAATGATCTGCACACCTGTTTCAAGTAAATTATCGTCGGTTAATTCTAGGTAAGCATTTCCACCGCCAAATATTTTCGGAAATAACCTCTGCAAACCTTCATTTACTTGATCGTATGTTTCTTTAAACCGAATCCGGGTTTCTTTATCTATCTTTTTAATGGCAGTCATTAGTGTGTCTAGCGCATCCATTAAATCTTCATTTTGCTCATCCAAATGCTCTTTTCGCTCACTCTGTATCTGATACTCTTCAATAGCGGCTAAATTGATTGAACCCAGTCTGGAAATTTTAGTTTCTAACCGAGATAGAGAATCAGTCAATATATTTTCAGTATCCAAATTAGATAGCTGCTCGATAATATTATTTAAGGTGTAATCATCACTTATTATTTTGTCTAAAATATTTTTCTGATTGATCGATATAGCATGTGCGTCCATTCTGAATGAAGTCAAAGCTTCTCTTGCTGATGAAATATGTGATTCAAAATGGTGACGTTTAAACTCTTCCTCTTTTAATAAAGCGTTTAACTCTTCAACTTTTGATCTCACACTATTTAATTTTCCTTCATTTAATAAGCGTATTTCTAAAAGGCCTTCTAGCTGAAGGCTGAGATTTTCAATCATTTCTTCATCAACTGTATCTGACCCAGAGAGTGCTTTAATCTTTGCTTGCCCTTGCTCAAGTTCAAGACTAAACCGTTGAATAGTTTGATTGACAAGCATTTTCTGGCTAACTTTTTGCTGACGCGAAAGCTGTAATTGATGCGCGCGATTTTGCGCCTCTTTCGATTGACGTCTTACCTCATCCAGGCTTGAAATAAGCTGTTCTTTTTGGTTTTGCAGACTTTCCCGCTCTCCTGAAAAGCTCTCTAATTGATCCATGGATTCCTGCCACAAAGCTCGAATTTCTTCCAAGGATAAAGTGATATCTTCTTTTTGAGTGCTGACTTCCAGTAAATCTTCCTGGTTACGCCCAAGACGTGCTAAAAATTGCTCATGCTTTGCCAAACCTGCTGTTATGGCTTGCTCTAACTTACGTAACTCAACTTCCTTAAGGCTTATTTCTTGTTTTAGTGCGTCATATCGCTCATTCAGCTCAGATAACTCACCTAAAGCAATCTCAATTTTGTTTGAAAGCTGATGAAACAAGGTTTCTTGTTTTTCAATACCGAGCTCTAAATCGTGAATTTTTTTAGCTCTAACTAACAGGCCACTTTGCTGTTCTTGTGGAAAGTAATATTTAAACCAAGCTTGCCCAAACCAGTAACCATCTTTTGTAATGATAGACTCTGATGCTTTAATTTTTTTACGAATTAAAAGACCTTCTGATAAGTTTTCTACAGCATAAATGGAATTAAGTTGGGGAAGCAAACCTTCGGCGCCAGCGACTAATTTTGACAGGCGCCCCTCTGTAGGTGTTTTTTCTGATCCACTGTCTGAATTATGACTCTCAATGAAACTGATACTTAATTTGCTGCCGGCAACTTTTTGAAAAAAATCTGTGCCAGCAGCACTTATTGTATCATCCTTAAGGACAACAGCATCAAGCCAATCGGCTAAGACCTGTTCAACGGCCTGTTCCCAACCGGGTGATGCTTTGATTGAGTTTAACATGCGCGATGGCTTGGGATATCCATTATTTGAACACCACTCATCAACTTTTTCAGGGTGGTCACCAAGTACGCCTTGCTGCAAGGTATTCAGAGAAGCAAGAATAGCTTTTTGCTCAGTTAATTCTTTATAGACTTCATTTTTCTGACGTTTCAGAGCGTCTATTTCGGAAGACCCAGACCTAATCAGAGGCTCAATATTCGCAATATTGTCACAATCCAATTCCAACTGTTCACTTAAGATTAAGGATGCTTCTTGCAATGTGCTCATATCAATTTCATTCATTTGGGCATTGAGAATGTCTTGCTCAGCTAACAGTTTCTCATGCTTCAATGATAGTTCGCGTATTCGGCTTTCGTGTTCCTGAATTTTACTTTGAGACACCTCTACCGACTGATGAGCCGAGGCATTCTTTTGATTAAATTGCTCCCAACTCTCTTGCCACGACTCTAACTCATGTGATTTCATTTCAAGATTGAATGACAGTGATTCAGCGGCTGCTTCTGCCTCTTCAAGTTCGATAACGATATCTTCACATTCGATATTTATATTTTCTAAACGTTCTTTTTCATCACTTACAGTAAGACTAAGGCTTGCTAATTCTTGCTCTAGTCTTTGAATAGAGCTTAATTGTTCCTGAAGGCGATTTTTTTGGAATTGAAGTTGCTGCTCCAAGGTCGCTATTTCAGCACCACTTTGATAATACTTCGCTTGCACTGAATTAAAATTGGCTTGACCTTCTTCTAGTTGGGTTTTTAATGAGTCGATCAGGTTTTCATTGGTGTTTTTCGCCAGTACAGAATCTTCAATAATTAATTCATGTTCATGGATCAGTGCCTGCTTTTGCTCAAAATCCACCGACAAGTTCTGCCAGTGCAAGGCATTTAGTTTTGCTGTATTTAAACGCTGCTCTTTTTTATATTCTGCATAACGCTCTGCTGCAGTTGCCTGGCGCTTTAAATGCTGTAGTTGTTTACCTAGTTCGTCTCTAATATCTGCCAAACGATCAAGATTATCTTGTGTCCGCTTCATTCTATTTTCAGTTTCACGGCGCCTTTCTTTATATTTGGATATGCCAGCCGCCTCTTCTAGATAAACTCTCAAATCTTCAGGTTTTGATTCGATTAATTTAGAAATCATACCCTGTTCAATAATAGCGTAGGATCTTGGCCCCATGCCGGTACCCAGAAAAATATCGGTGACATCACGCCGACGACATTTTGAACCATTTAAATAATACTGAGAGATCCCTTCTCGCGTGACTTTTCGGCGAATAGATATTTCACTGAATGCTGCATATTCGCCATTCAAACGGCCTTCTGAATTATCAAATAGTAATTCTATACTCGCCTGCCCTACGGGTTGACGACCGGTAGCTCCATTAAAAATAACATCTGTCATTGACTCGCCACGAAGGTTTTTCGCAGAGCTTTCACCCATTACCCAGCGTACAGCATCGATGATATTTGACTTACCACAACCATTAGGACCAACGATTGCAGTCATATTGCTTGAAAACATTACGGTCGTCGCATCTACAAATGACTTGAAACCCGCTAATTTTATTGACTTAAGACGCATTGATTCGTCAATTCTCCAAAGAAGACACTAAAGTTTAATGTTGCTGCATTATCGCGTTTACAGTGCCAATTTTCCATGCAATTGCTTAATAATAATGAGATAAGTTCAAAAGGCGTCATTTGTTTGACTAAGCGGCAAAATAATACGACCAATGAGTGTCAGAATAAAAGTAAGTACAACTTATCCAATTGAAAAATATCTATTTTCATCTTCTGGCATGCTATTTGTAGTTATTTGATCATCGAAAGGTATTTTTCACTATACCTTGAGTGTTCGATACTTAACCATGCGCCTGGAGCACACCATGAAGCATAAAGAAACAAGCGATCATGCAATTGACTTTAATAAAGCAAAAATCGTTTCAACATATCGCGATCTATCAAATAACATATCTGAAAACAATGATATTGTTTCTCGATTAACACGCCGCCTTCAAACAACACTCGACTGTGCAGATATTATTGAAATCTTTTCTGGCGAAGTTAAGACGGTAGTTGATTTTGATCAGATGTCGCACTCAGCGAGCAATCAAGACACAATCAACATTGGTGATACAGCTGGCATTCATTCATGCCAGTACAATCTGAGCATGGATGAAACAGATTTAGGCGCGCTCACTTTCTCAAGAAAACAGCGTTTTATTGAGGAGGAATTATGTATTATCGAAAAGCTTGCCAGCACCTTGGTATTCCCGTTACGAAATGCCAAGCTGTATCAGCAAGCACTAAAAGCAGCGCTGAGAGATGAGCTGACTGATTTCGGTAACAAACGCGCTTTGGCGGCTAGTCTGCATAGAGAGGCTGAGCTATCAATTAGACATAACTCACCACTTTCAATTGTTATGCTGGATGTTGATCACTTTAAAGCGATCAATGATTGTTATGGACATATCGCTGGCGACAGCATGTTAAAAGATTTAGCTGCAACCATTAAAAAATGCGCACGCCAAAGTGATTTATGCTTTCGTTATGGCGGTGAAGAATTTTTATTGATACTTGATAATACAGACGAACAGCAAGCCTTTTTTGTCGCTGAAAGAATCAGGAAAACAGTAGCGGAATATAGTTACCTGTATAATGGCAAGATCATACCCCTTACGATTAGTTTAGGAACGGCAACTTTTGATCAAGAAGAAACACTTGAGTCCTTCCAGACAAGAGCTGACCAAGCGTTATATAAAGCGAAGAATGAAGGCAGGAATATTGTTATTTCAAGTGAGCTAAAACATAGCGTAGCTTCAATTGAGAATTTTCAGCTTGGCTAAGCCCAAAAAACTCTCACATAAAAAAAGAGAATAGATGTGCTTCTATTCTCTTTTTTTATGTTCTTTCTTATGTTCTTTCTTATGTGAAAAGGCTGAAAAATACTTAAAAATTTAGTCAAATTTCTTATACTTTTTTCTTTGAACTTGTTTGCCTTGTTTAACGCTTTTATTTACCGCTTTTTTATGCGCCCGCTTATCATCTATTTTTCCCTGAACAGTCTTTTTCTTCTTTGCGCGAATAGGGGGTAATTGAACAAGACCGCGAAGGTCATTAATATCTTTCATATTTAGCTCTTCCCATGCCCCTACTTTTAAGCGGCTAGGAAGAAATATACAACCATATCGAACACGTTTTAAGCGACTGACCTGAACATCCTGAGACTCCCATAATCGCCTGACTTCGCGATTTCGACCTTCCATGACAACAGCATGAAACCATTTATTTCTACCTTCTCCACCAAACTCTCTAACATCGGTAAATTTTGCGACACCATCATCTAATAAAACGCCATCAGTTAAGCGTTTCAGCATTGCCTCATCAACGTCACCATGAATACGTACCGCATATTCCCTATCGATTTGGTAAGACGGATGCATTAAACGATTAGCCAGTTCACCATCTGTTGTCAGTATTAATAAGCCAGAGGTGTTGATATCCAGTCGACCCACTGAAATCCAACGCTGATTAGTAAGTTTGGGGAGGTGATCAAAAATGGTTGGGCGCCCTTCAGGATCTGAATTGGAGCAAATAACCCCTTCAGGTTTGCTGTAAACAATGACTTGATAATCATCAAATGACGGCTTGTCTATTTTTAGTAGATTACCATCTAAATATAACTTATCACTGTGAGAGGCTCTATCACCTAACGCTGCTTTAGCCTCATTGATCTTAATGCGGCCCTCACTGATCATCTTTTCAGCTTCCCGGCGCGATGCCACGCCAGACTGAGCGAGTAGCTTTTGAATGCGTTCACCCTTCAGAGCTGGCACAATAGGTGATGCATCTTTTGAAAGCTTATCTGGCGCGTTATCTGTCATTCGTTTTCCTTAAGGGAAAATTATATAAAAATATCAATTAATCGTTTCGCTCTATGCTGACGCTTAAGATTTCTTGCTTTAACTCATCATATTCGTGCACAGCTGGAAACTGTGGAAACTCATCGATTACATTTTGAGGTGATTTAAATAGAATCCCGGCTTCGGCTTGTTTTAACATAGTTGTATCATTGTACGAATCACCCGCTGCAATGACCCTATAGTTTAATAATTGAAATGCTCGAACGGATTGACGCTTAGGATCTTTCTGACGTAACAAGTAGTTTGTAATTTTGCCTTCATCATTCACTTCAAGTTTATGGCAGAATAAGGTTGGGTTACCTAATTTTGCCATAAAAGGCATACCAAACTCATAAAATGTATCTGAAAGAATAATGACTTGAAATCTTGGGGCTAACCACGCTAAAAACTCTTTCGCGCCTGGAAGCGGGTCAAGCTCTGAAATAACAGCTTGAATTTCTTTTAAACCAAAACCATGTTCATTGAGTATCCTTAAACGCTGCTGCATAAGCACATCGTAATCAGGAATATCTCTCGTTGTTGCCTTAAGTGCGTCAATGCCTGTTTTCTCAGCAAATGCAATCCAAATTTCGGGTATTAAAACCCCTTCCAAATCGAGGCAGACTAGTTCCACAATGAGACTCCATAATTTCAAAAAAGGTTTAAATATATAAGTGTACGCGCAAGAAACACAATAGAGCGCCATTCTAACGAAATACACCTGCCTTGCATAATGTAAAATGTACGATAAAATCACTTGCTTCAATTTTCAAGCATCGCAATATGGCTCTTGGCTACTGCCATTTATTGAGCAAGACATAAAACGATTAAATTTTGCATTATATGAGAGAACAATATGCCTATGAATTTCTCTGACCCTCAGCAGGTCACTGACGAAAGTATTGCTCAACTAAATGATGAGTTAAGTCAAAAAAGCCCTAGGGAAATCATTAAGTTTGCCTTAACTAACTTTCCGAATATCGCTGTTTCATTCAGCGGCGCTGAAGATGTTGCCTTAATTGAGTTGGCCCATAAACTTGCCAAACCTTTACACGTATTTTCTTTAGATACTGGCAGACTCCACCCGGAAACTTATCAGTTCTTGGAAGCGGTTAGAAAGCATTTTAAAATTAACATTGACGTCATGACACCCAATACCGAGTCTCTTGAACGCTTTGTTAAAGAAAAAGGTTTATATAGCTTCTATGAAGATGGCCATAAAGAATGTTGTTCTATCAGAAAGGTTGAACCACTTAAGCGTAAACTGGCCACATTAGATGCTTGGATTTCTGGCCAGAGAAAAGATCAAAGCCCTAGCACAAGGTCATCAGTAGCGGTTATTGAAATTGATCACGGTAACTCTAACGAAACGCACAAGCTTATAAAGTTTAATCCGCTCGCAAACTGGAGTTCAAAAGAAGTTTGGGATTATATTCGTATGTCTGAATGCCCATACAATTCGTTGCATGAAAAAGGTTTTATCAGTATTGGCTGTGAGCCTTGTACCAGACCTGTATTACCTAACCAGCACGAAAGAGAAGGAAGGTGGTGGTGGGAAGAAGCAACCCAAAAGGAATGCGGTTTACATATGACGTCAAGCAAAGATTGAGTTAACCTAAAACAAAAAAACCTGGTACTGAGTACCAGGTTTTTTTAAACACGCAGATTTATATATCGACTTACGCCTTAGGGAAACAAGGGTAGTCTATACCAGCCATTTGGTTCGCGATTCTTACTACCTGTGCACTGTAGCCAAATTCGTTATCGTACCAAACATAAAGAACAAGTCTTTTGCCGCTAACGATGGTTGCATTTGAGTCAACAATGCCCGCTCTTCTAGAGCCAACGAAGTCTGTCGATACAACCTCATCAGAGGTAAGATAATCTATTTGTTTCTGAAGATCCGAATGCAAAGAAATATGCCTTAGGTAATCATTCACTTCTTCAACAGATGTTGCATTAGTAATATTCAGGTTCAATATCGCCATAGACACATTAGGCGTAGGAACCCGGATTGCATTACCCGTTAAACGACCTTCCATTTTAGGCAGTGCTTTGGCAACAGCTTTAGCGGCACCCGTTTCAGTAATAACCATATTTAAAGCCGCGCTTCGCCCTCTTCTGCTGCCTTTATGGTAATTATCAATTAAGTTTTGATCATTTGTGTATGAGTGAACCGTCTCTACATGTCCATCGATAATATCAAACTTGTCATCAATTGCTTTTAACACGGGGGTAATCGCATTTGTCGTACACGATGCAGCGGATAAAATTGCATCAGTATCTTTAATTTGATTATTATTGATGCCATATACGATATTTTTGATATCGCCTTTGCCTGGCGCGGTTAATAGAACTTTTGCCACACCTTTTGATTTCAAATGTAAACCAAGACCAGCTTCATCACGCCAGATGCCGGTATTATCAATTACAATCGCATTATTAATACCGTATTCAGTGTAATCAACTTGATCAGGGCCGGCAGAATAAATAACTTGAATTCGATTGCCATTTGCAATCAAGGTATTAGTCTCTGCTTCAACAGAAATAGTACCCTCGAATGAGCCGTGGACTGAATCCCGTCTTAACAGGCTGGCTCGCTTTTCAAGATCATTTGCTGCACCACCATTTCTGACAACAATGGCGCGCAATCTTAAGTTGTTTCCACCGCCCGCTTTTTCGATTAAAATTCTTGCTAATAAACGACCAATTCGACCAAAACCATATAGAACAACATCTTTAGTCTCTTGACTCTTCGCTGCACTCGCTTCGCTATCGTAGACACCCACAATAGCAGAAAGTTCATTTCTTAAAAAACCGTCTAACGAAATATTAGCTGAAGCATCTTTATAGCGAACAGCTAGCTTCCCGATATCGATTCTGGCATGCCCTAGATTAAGCGTATCAAGAACTTGCAATACAGCAAAGGTATCGTGAACGGACAACTCTTTCTCTTCAACCTGGCGAACAAAGCGATGAGACTTAAGAATCCCGATAACAGATTGATTGATAACGGCGCGACCATATATAGATGTCACTACGTTATTTTGACGATACAAACGACCAATTAAGGGAATCATCGCTTCCGCTGCTGCTTCACGAGCTTTCCAATCTGAAAAACAATTATCAATCATTTCATTACTCACGCTTAACACCTCTGTTTATTAATGCGTCGAAATTTGTGCGCTATTATCCAGATATCCAAACTTAGGTGCAACGCCATAATATCTAAAAGCGAAAACTTTTATACAAATGTCACTATATTTAACTAAGTAGTGAGAAATTAGACATTATTTACGTATATATCTTCCGTTATAGTTCATAATGTCTAAACTCAATGAATACAATAAAAACTGACTGACGAGATTATAGAGTGCCTGAAATTAATGCCCTCGTTGTAGATGATTCATCTACTTCAAGAATGCTGCTTACCAAAATTCTTCGTAAAATGGATATTCACTGTGAGCAAGCTTCATCGGGTGAAGATGCAATTTCGCAGCTAACATGGTTCCATCCTGATTTCATTTTCCTCGATCACTTAATGCCGGGTATTGATGGCTTCGAGACATTGAAGCTAATAAAAAGCAATCCGGATACTCAGCATATACCAGTCATTATGTATACCTCTCAACACGCTCATAAGTATTATGAAGAAGCTCATGCTTTAGGGGCCGCTGGCGTTATTTCAAAACAAATAGATCGTGATAAGCTCTATTTGATGATCAGCCGGATTTGCTTAAATAAACACGATGAAAATGATGTCCCAACCATATACCAAGAAGTACAGAGAAATCTTGAAACGAATATAAGAGAAACAAGTCATAGTAAAATTCTGGCGAGACTATCTACTCTAGAAACAGCTTATGAAGAATTACACGAGGAAAATCGCGCTCTTAAAATTGAACTTGCGCAAACAAGCTTAATACAAGAGGAGCTAAAGCTTAAAACCCAGCATATTTCATGGCCACAAGTGATCATTACGTTATTTCTTGCCTTAGCTTTATTTGGTTCAACATTCACTTGGTTTACAACGCAGCGTGTCGAAGATAGCTATATAGAAACTCAAAAGCGTTTAAGTTCAATAAATCAACTTGTTGATGAGATTTTGACTTATTTAGAATCTGAATCCTCAAAGAACTAGGGGAAGCACTCTGAAACCTATCAATCTTGAAAAACTATACCCTAAGTTAAGGTTTTTAATAATAGATGACTTTGAGAATTTCAGATCATCTCTTAGGCTCATGTTATCGTCTTTTGGCGCATATCATGTTGATATGTCCAGTTCAGCTGAAGATGCGATGGATAAATGTCGTTTTAATTTTTATGACATTATTCTATGTGACTTTAATCTCGGACAAGGAAAAAACGGTCAACAAATCCTCGAAGCCCTTAAGGTGAGCAAGCGAATAAAACATACCCACCTTTTTATTATGATTACGGCTGAAACCGCCAAAGACGTTGTTCTGGGTGCTCGTGAATACCAGCCCGACGCCTACATAGCCAAGCCCATTACCCGAACCGCGCTTGAAAAACGACTTGGCAGCCTACTAAAACAACAAAAAACCCTTAAACCTATTAATAAAGAAATTGATCTTGAAAACTATGCTAAAGCCATTACCCTTTGTCATTCAGAACTCGATCATAAAACACGTTACCAGTCATGGTGTTACCAAACACTCGGGACGCTTTATTTAAAGCTGGGCGATACATTAAACGCGATTAAAATTTATGACACTGTTTTAAAAAACCGAGAATTACCTTGGGCTCTTCTGGGTAAAGGCCAAGCTTTTATGATGAATCAGAGTTATAAAGAGGCTATTGAGAATTTTGAATCCGCTATTGCAATCAACCCTAACATGGTTGAAGCCTACGACGGTTTATCTGATTGTTATTTAAAACTAGGCCAATCTAAAACAGCTCAAGAATCATTACAAATTGCTGTTTCTTTGTCTCCTCGCATGATCCCTCGGCAAGAAAAACTTGGCAGTATTTGTCATAAGAACCAAGATATAGAGTCTGCCGCGCAAGCCTTTAGGCATGCAATAAAATATGGAGAGCATTCAATCTATGACAAGGTGGATAATTACTTAAACCTAGGTAGAAGCCTTTCTGATTGGTGCGAAGGAGATTTATCACCTGAAGGTAAAAGCCGAGCGGATGAAGCTATTTCTGTATTAGAAGCAATTACGAATAAATTCTCTCTTGATGAAAATGCTTGCATTAACTCAAGCTTAATTGAAGCCCGGGTGTTTACTGGTCAAAATCAGTCAGAACACGCAGAAAAAAAGCTTCACCAAGCTGAGTGTATTATCGAGGATGATAACTTAACATCAGAAGTCGGCTTAGAGTTTGCCAAAACACTCTACTCTATGAATCAACCTGCCAGAGCTGAAAAACTATTAATATCGCTTGCCAAAAAGTTTGAAGAGGATGCAGTTGTCCTTCAACAAATAGAAAACTTAATGGATGAACCAGAGAGCCTGATTGCACGTAAACAGGCTAAAGAATTAAATAAGTCGGGTATCAAGTTATTCGAGAAAGGTGATCTGAAGTCTGCTGTAGAATCAATAGAGTCGGCACTATCATTTACGCCTAAGCATGCTGCTTTGAATTTAAACTTAGTTCAGGTACTCATAAAATTATACGAGAGCAATGAAGATCATATGGCGTTATCAAAAGCCAGAGATTGCCTAAAACGTATAGAACATATACCAGAGCAACATAATCAATATAAGCGCATGAACTTCTTAAATAAATCGTTAGTAAAACTATCTAATAAAATTAATGGCCATATTGAGGCGAAATTATGAGCTCAAAAGAAACCAAACAACCAGACTTCTCGTTAATAATCGCTTCAGCAGTTCATGATATGAAAAACTCCTTGGGTATGCTACTGCATTCTGTCGATCAAATGTGTGAAGAGTTACCCGACGACTGGAAGCAAAAAAACAATACCACAACCGTTAAGTATGAAGCAGAGCGCGTTAATAGTTATTTAATCCAACTTCTCGGTTTATATAGATTGCAAAATAAAATGCTCACTCTTCATATTGATGAATACTTTTTGAGTGATTTATTAGAGGAACAGGTCGCGCATTATGCTCCGATGCTTACAGATAAAAAAATAAGCCTAACGATTTCAGCAGATGAAAGTTTTGCTTGGTACTTTGACAGAGAAATTGTAATGGGTGTTCTCAATAATGCGCTTAATAATGCATCAAGATATACAAAATCAGCAATTGAAATTATTGCTAAAGAAGAGAACAATTACTTAGTGATTGAAATCCACGATGATGGAGAAGGCTACCCTAGTTTATTGCTTGAATCAGCACCGGGTGAAATCCTGAATAATATTAATTTTCAAACGGGTAGTACTAGTTTGGGTATTTATTTTGCTGAAATGGTTACTCGCCTGCACATTCAAGGCGACAGAAAAGGTTCGATTAAACTTTCAAATGGTGGGAATTTAGGGGGAGGCGTTTTTAGTATTCACCTCCCGTAAACTATCTATTTTTTTAAAGAGCGGGCATAACGCTTCAGCCCATTTCTAATGCCGAAGCTTAAAGCAGATTTAATCAGCAAAGTGGTAAATGGAATTTTTGACTCAAGCTCAATGGTATAGTTTAAATGTGTTTTACCTTTAGCTTCAGAAAAAACAAGCACCCCCAAATGATTTTTGATGGGGCTTCCTTGGGTGATTTTATATTCTATTCTTTCATTATCTATAAATTTATTAATAGTTTCTTGAAAGGATGGCAGAATACCTATTTTGATTTCTCTAACCGAGTTTAGGCCATTCAAATGTTCAGCACCATCTTTGATACGAGTCATATTAATGCCACATATTTCCCCGAATTTCTCATGATCGCTTAAAGTAGCGAAGACTTGTTTTAGTGGCGCATCAAATGCTTGATTGATTGTTATGGTTTGAATTGACATAATTTAATCTCTTAACGTTAACACAGTTCTCAATAACCGAAAGCTAAACAACCCTATAAGCGCTAGATTAGCTTAGTCAGTTAAACTTATTGCGCATTATAATATAGGCTGAAGATCAAGTAGGCTATCAATTTTCAATCACACTCTTAATATGAATTAAGTCCTTAGAGATAATTACCAATGTTTCAATACCTAGCTTCGAATACCTTATTAAAAGACAAAGTCATTCTCATTACAGGGGCTGGCGATGGCATAGGCAAGGCAGCTGCATTAAGCTATGCCAAACATGGCGCTACCGTCATTTTACTAGGTAGAACGATAGCTAAATTAGAAAAAGTTTATGATGAAATTGAGCAAAATGGATGGCCTCAACCAGCTATCATTCCGTTAAACCTAGAAGGCGCGGTAGAAAAAGATTATATAGATGTAGCGGTGTCCATTCAGGATGCTTTCGGCCATTTGGATGGCATCCTGCATAACGCTTCACTCTTGGGATCGCTTACCAGCATCGACCAGTATGAAGTGCCTGTTTGGGAAAAACTGATGCAGGTAAATATTAATTCAGCATTTATGTTAACTAAAAGTTTTTTACATTTACTAAAGGAAGCACCAACACCCTCTATTATTTTTACGACCTCGAGCGTAGGCAGAAAAGGCCGTGCTTTTTGGGGAGCCTATTCAGTATCAAAATTTGCGACTGAGGGCTTGGCTCAAGTATTGGCTGATGAGCTGGATGAAAATGACCACCGCGTTAGAGTTAATTGCATCAACCCCGGCGCGACTAGAACCAATATGCGAACTGATGCTTACCCTGCTGAAAACCCAATGAATAACCCTTCACCAGACGAAATCATGCCTCTTTACCTTTACTTAATGGGCGATGAAAGTCTCGATATAACAGGCCAGTCTTTAGATGCTCAAATCAAATAAATTTAAAATGAGAAGACTACATTTAAACACTTCTATGCTTACCTCTCTGTTATTAGGCAGCCTTGTTTCTTTTACTAGCTTTTCTGTTTCAGCTGTTGAATTACAAGAACATACGGCTATTTATACAGCTAAAATAAAAAGAGGGGTAAGTATTGATGGTAAAGCGACCCGTTCTTTAAAAAAACTTGATGCGAATAAGTGGTTATATACGTTTGAGGTTGATTCTTTTATTGCGGATATAAAAGAAAGCAGCCTTGTTGTAACAAGTGAGGCAGGTATCAAACCTTTAGGCTACAACTACAAACTCTCCGCTTTTTTAATCTCAGACAGAAAAAGGCAGGTCAGTTTTGACTGGGTAGAAAATACAGCAACGAGCACTCTTCAAAAAAACAACTGGCAGTTGTTGAATATACCTGAAAACACTTATGATCGCTTATCTTATCAATTACAGTTATTACTTGATGTAGACAAACAAAAGCAGCTTATGAATTATAATATTGCTCATAAAGGTAAGCTCAGAGAAAGTCAGTTTATCGTCATAGGTAGCGAGATAATCGATACACGCTTTGGAAAGCTAAACAGCATCTTAGCGAAGAAACAGCGTGATAATGATGCAAAAAGGGAAACCTTTTTATGGTTTTCTAAAGATTTTCCGTTGTTATTATTAAAAATGACTCAAAAAGAAAAAGATGGCGAAGAATACCAAATAGATTTAACGTCAGCCCATATCGAAGGAAAAAACATTTCTTTTTCTAGTCACTAAAGAGCACTGACTCGAGACGATAATCATTAACCCAGGTTGTTAAGAAACGACCATCTTCAAGTAATGGCGTTAACGAAACATCAGCACTGCTGCTAGCGAGTGACTCTTCTCTATTCCAGTTATCAGTTCGCTTTGAATAATAGCGGGTATTAATTTCACCACTGATGATACCTTCTTGCCAGATCAATACTGCATTACCTTCCCTATCGAAACTAGCTATAGGTTTGGATAGCTTGTTATCTGTTGCCATTAAGCGGCCTGATTCCCACCCTGTCAATGCAGTAAAGAAACTTGTAAAAAGTGAGCGCGAGTTTTCCGCTGTATCTTCTTGCACCCAGTAAGCGAGTACTCGATTATTTTTACCTATTGCTAAGCCTGGATAGCTTGCATCACCCAACCTACTGCCTTCCAGATAGTTTGCAAGTTCACCCCAGCTACCCGTAAAACGATTGAACCAAACGTTATTTCTCTGACCGTCATATTTTAGCCAAATAGCTATTGCATCGTTATTTTGGTCAATAGCAATTATGGGAAGAGATGAATTACCTATTCCGAATTCTGGATTTGTAGAACTTATATTATCTATTCTTTCCGGGCCTATCCAATCATTACTTTGATTCAATCTTATGTGATTACTATAAATTTGATACAATCCAGAGGTGTTTTGCTCCCATACAGCAATGGCTACCCCTTGATCATTCATTGAAAGCTTAGGGTTTTTACTCACCACCTGAGAATGCGTATCAATAAAGACTGGAGCTTCTACCCACTGCCCACTGGAAATAACAGCCCCATCCCCCACTTTAAAAATATTGGTTTTGATTCGTGAATATTGACCATCGTACTCTCGCCAAATACTCACCGCATTTCCATTGCTATCTAATGCTATAGCAGGTGATTCTGCATTTCCGGTTTTCAGAAACCCTGTATTATTTATTTCTGATACCGTATTCCAGTTTTTTCCATCGAATATGGACGCCCAAATAGAAACAAAGTCACCTTGCTTAGCCGCTTGTGACCAGACAATCGCCAAATGACCCTGTTCATTAATATCAACATCATAATCATTCACCGAGGTACTAGAAATCTCACTAATCAAGTGTGAATTAGCGCATATATCATTATCATTGGAGCAATAAATCTCTGATTCGTTACTTAAACCCCATTGCTTATTATTAACTGTATAGCGACTCGCCCATAATTGATTAATTCCAGGCGTGGCTTCTTGGCGCCAGATCAAAAAAGTATCGCCTCTTGCATTTGCAATAAGCCTTGGAGAAAACTGGTTAGCGGAAACGCTAACTAAGCTTTCGGTGATAGTCCCCTTGTCTTCAATGGTTATATTGGGAATGGTTTTACTCTGCTTCCATTCCCCTTCCTCGGTAATAAAATCAATAATATTAGTCTCTGATATAAAATTGCGTTCATCTTCTTCGGTATCCAAATCATCATCAACCAGATCTCTTGCTGGATTATCAACAATCACAGTGTACTCGGTATTTAGAGCGAAACGTCCACTAGAGTGCTTCAACATTGCTTTAGTTGCAGGAATTACGATCTCTTTATCGCTTATCAAGTCGTTAGAGATTAGAGGTACAACCGAAAAGAAAATATCGACCGCTCTTTCTTCGAGGCCAATTCCCGACTCTAAATCGCTTCTTCCTGAGAATAACTTTATTCCTCTTTCGGTTGTTAAAGAGCTTTTATTCATTAGCTCGCTAAATATAATTTCTACATTGAAATCAACTTCAAAATCTTCTGATTCTACCTCGTTAGGAAAGGAATTATCTACTGTAGGGCTTACTGTGTCAGTTAGAGGTTCAGGTATATCGAAGCTTTTGCTACCACCGCAAGCGGATAAAACTAAACTGACTAATCCCAGCAAACAAAGTGGTATCCATTTCTTAATGTGAGTTGCCTGAGAGCGCATTCAAACTCCATGTCATAAGGTATTTTAGAATTGTTTGTATTGTGCTTTTATAGCATGCAATTGCAACGCAGACTATCCAATAAATTTAATAGTGTGCGACATGTAACAGCTTATAAGTAATTTTTTGGGGTGATGTTCGAGAAGGGCATTTGAATATTTAAAATGAGAGCGCAAATAACTTGCGCTCTTTAGGTAATATAGCTTTATTTGCTTATTTTTGGCGTTAGAGAACCGGACTCATAACACTCAAACATAGCATCCAGGCTTAGGGCTTTAATTTTATCTGCATGCCCTGCTGTACCAAACGCTTCATAACGTGCAATCACAATATTTTTCATGGCTGTGACTGTTTCTTTCAGGTACTTACGAGGATCAAATTCTGCCGGGTTATTAGCCATAAAGCGCCTGACAGCACCTGTTGAAGCTAAACGAAGATCTGTATCAATATTTATTTTTCGTACACCATACTTGATACCCTCGCAAATTTGCTCAACAGGCACACCATATGTTTCTGGAATTTTACCGCCATATTCGTTAATGATGGCTAACCAATCCTGAGGGACTGAAGAAGAGCCATGCATGACAAGATGGGTTCCTGGGATTCGTTTATGAATCGCTTTAATACGATCGATAGCAAGAATATCGCCAGTGGGTGGGCGTGTAAATTTGTATGCACCATGGCTGGTACCACATGCAATTGCTAAAGCATCTACACCTGTTTTAGACACAAAGTCAGCAGCTTCTTCCGGGTCTGTAAGCATCTGATCATGAGTTAAAATACCTTCCGCACCAATACCATCTTCTTCACCCGCCTGCCCTGTCTCCAAAGACCCTAAACAACCTAGCTCACCTTCGACAGAGACACCACAGGCATGTGCCATTTCTACGGTTCGTTTAGTGGCATCAACATTATATTCATAGCTGGCTGGGGTTTTTCCATCTTCTCGCAAAGAGCCATCCATCATCACAGAAGAAAACCCTAATTGAATAGAACGCTGACACACTGAGGGTGATGTACCATGATCTTGGTGCATACAGACAGGAATATGAGGAAATTCTTCAATAGCAGCCAGTATAAGATGTCTTAAAAATGGTGCCCCTGCATATTTACGGGCACCTGCAGATGCCTGAACGATGACCGGACTATTGGTTTGATCTGCTGCTTCCATGATGGCACGCATTTGTTCAAGATTATTTACATTAAATGCAGGAACACCGTAACCAAATTCAGCAGCATGATCTAACAGCTGTCGCATACTAATTAACGCCATTTTCTTCTCCTTTAAAAATTAATAAGTTAAGCCTTTGCGCGTACTTCTAAAATCGCGACTGCAGGTAATATCTTCCCTTCAACAAACTCCAGAAAAGCACCACCACCTGTTGAGATATAAGAAATCTTATCCGCAATATTATATTTATCAACTGCGGCTAATGTATCACCGCCACCGGCAATAGAAAATGCACTGCTGTCAGCAATCGCGAGCGATAAAGTCCGAGTACCCGCAGAAAATTGATCAAATTCGAACACCCCAACAGGGCCATTCCAGATAATTGTGCCCGCATTTTTTAATATGTCTGAAAATGCTTTAGCTGAATCAGGCCCAATATCAAAAATCATATCATCATCAGAAACGTCAGATACTTTTTTTAATGTTGCTTGCGCTGTTTCAGAAAACGCTTTACCAACAACTACGTCTGTGGGTAGTGGTATCTCTGTTTTATTTGCTAATAATTTTGCACTATCTAATAACGCTTCCTCGAAAAGAGACTTGCCTACTGGAAAACCCGCAGCGGCTAAAAAGGTGTTGGCAATACCGCCACCAACAATAAGCTGATCGGCAATATCTGATAACGACTCAAGGACCGTTAATTTTGTTGATACTTTCGAGCCACCAACAATGGCAACTAAAGGTCGTTTAGGCTTATCCAAAGCTTTTGCCAAGGCCTCTAGCTCAGCAACCAATAATGGGCCGGCACATGCAACCGGTGCAAATTTAGCTACACCGTGAGTTGAAGCCTGGGCTCTGTGAGCCGTACCAAAGGCATCCATCACAAAAATATCGCATAGGGCTGCATAAGCCTTTGATAGCGTTTCATTATCTTTCTTTTCGCCAGAATTAAAACGCACATTTTCAAACAACACAACATCAGAATCATTTAGATCAGGCTGAGCATCCCAATCTTTTATCAGCCTGACAGGTTTATTAAGGAGCGTAGATAGGTGCTCTGCGACGGGTGCCAGCGAAAACTTTTCTTCGTATTCACCTTCGACCGGCCGGCCAAGATGCGACATTAACATCACCTTAGCACCAGCATTCAACGCAAATTCAATCGTTGCCAAGGATGCGCGAATCCTTGCATCACTACTTACTTTCCCATTTTTAACCGGTACATTTAAATCTTCACGAATAAGAACGCGCTTCCCTTTAAGATCCAAGTCGGTCATTTTGATAACGTTCATGCTATCTCCTGCTTCTAAATAAATATTAATAATTAATGTTCTTTTTTGTGCAACCAGTGCGCTGCCACATCTAACATTCGATTCGCATATGCCCACTCATTATCAAACCACGTTAATAGTTTGATTAATTTTCCACCCACCACTCGAGTTTGGCTGCCATCTATCACACTTGAATGTAGCTCATGCGTAAAATCAGAAGATGCAAGCGGTTGATCGGTATAAGCAAGCATATTAAAACAATCAGACTGAGCTTTATCTTTTAATAAAGTATTAACATACTCTATCGAGGTTTCATTCAAGACAATAACATTTAACTCAATGGCCGAAACATTAATGATGGGTACCCTCAATGCCGTCGCCGTTAACTTATCTTTCATTTCGGGTAAAAAACGCTCTATTCCTTTTGCAAGCTCAGTTTCTACAGGCACTACATTTTGCATAGCACTTCGAGTGCGACGCAAGTCATGGTGATGATACGCATCTATCGTTGGCTGATCATTCATCGCAGAATGAATCGTGGTCAGTGAGCCTAATTGAATCTGAAACGCATCATTCAATATCGCTATCAAGGGTAATATTGCATTGGTGGTACAGGAAGCATTAGAAATAATGGTCTCACTACCAAGTATGTCTTGATGGTTAAAACCATATACGATGGTTCTATCAACAGACTCGTCTCCGGGTTGAGACAACAAAACACGTTGTGCGCCCGATTCAATGTGTTTTTCAGCTAATGCTCTTGTGCTCAATGTGCCTGTACATTCAAGCACCATATCGATATTCAGTTCAGACCAAGGCAGAGAAGAAATATCATCATGACGCGAAACAAGTATTTCATCGTTATCGATTAATAGCGCATCATCACCTTGAATATCTACTTTTAGGGGGAATCGACCATGGGTCGTGTCATAACGAGTCAAATAAGCAATAGTTTCAATATCTGATAACTCATTGATCGCCACAATTTTGAATGGGTATTCAGCGCCTCCCAAGAGGCGCTTTTCATAGTAAGCACGAAGTACTGATTGACCTATTCGACCATAGCCATTAATTGCAACTCGGTAGGTCATTGAGTCAATCTCATGTATTTAATCCAGTACTCTAGAGCCAATAACGCGATTAAAGTAATTCGTCAGCAACAAACAATATATTATCAACCGTGAAGCCAAATTCTTCAAATAGCAGATTAGCAGGTGCAGATTCACCAAAAGTTGTCATACCGATTACGCGGCCATCTATACCGACATACTTATACCAGTAATCGGCCATTGATGCCTCGATAGCAATTCGTGCACTGACTTCCAGCGGTAAGACACTCTGTTTGTATTCTGCATTTTGCTGATCAAACACATCTGTAGACGGCATGGAAACAACACGGATCTTGTGCCCTGACTGCCTAAGTTTGCTAGCAGCCTCTTGTGCTAAACCAATTTCTGAGCCCGTCGCAATCAATATTAAATCTGGCTGACCTTCGGAGTCACTTAATATATAAGCACCTTTTTCAATATTGGCTACTTGTTGCGTCGTTCTTTCTTGATGCACAAGATTTTGTCGAGAGAAGATAAGTGAGCTTGGGCCGTCTTCGCGCTGAATTGCATGCTTCCAGGCAACTGCCGACTCAACGGTGTCACAAGGACGCCATAAGTTCATGTTCGGTGTTAAACGCAAACTTGAAACTTGCTCTATTGGTTGATGTGTTGGGCCATCTTCACCTAAACCAATCGAGTCATGAGTGAAAACATAGATAACACGCTGCTTCATTAATGCAGACATTCTGACAGCGTTACGTGCGTACTCCATAAATATCAGAAATGTTGCGCCATAGGGAATAAATCCACCGTGTAAGGCCAAGCCATTCATAATGGCAGACATGCCAAACTCACGCACACCATAGTAAATATAGTTACCATTAGCGTCTTCACGAGTCACACCTTTGCAACCATCCCATATGGTCAAGTTAGAGCCTGCAAGATCAGCTGAACCGCCCAGGATTTCAGGCAATAATGGGCCAAATTGATTTAAAGAATTTTGCGATGCTTTACGGCTAGCGATGGTGGTGCCATCAGCTTGGCACTGATTAATATAATCTTGTGCTTGTTGTGCGAAATTCTCTGGCAGCTTGCCTGCTAAGCGTCGCTCTAACTCGCTGGCAAGTTCAGGAAAAGCAGCTCTATACGCTTCGAATTTAACATTCCAGTCTTTTTCTAAAGACTCACCTTTTGCTGCTGCATTCCATTCAGAATAAATATCTTCTGGTATTTCAAATGCGGGGTGAACCCAGCCTAAACGCTTACGCGTCGCTTGAATTTCTTCATCCCCTAAAGGCGCACCATGACAATCCTCTTTTCCTTCTTTATTAGGTGAACCAAAACCGATAATTGTTTTACAACAAATGATGGTGGGTTGATTAGTATTCGCTCGTGCTGAATCAATTGCAGCGCTAATGGCATCTGAATCATGACCATCGACATTAGGAATGACGTGCCAGCCATAAGACTCGAAACGTTTAGGTGTGTCGTCAGTAAACCAACCTTCTACTTCGCCATCAATTGAAATGCCGTTATCATCATAGAACAGGACTAACTTGCCAAGCCCTAAAGTGCCGGCTAAGGAGCAAACTTCGTGCGAAATCCCTTCCATTAAACAGCCGTCGCCAGCAAACGTATAGGTGTGATGGTCAACGATATCATGACCATCACGATTAAATTGACCTGCAAGTATTTTTTCAGCCAAGGCCATGCCAACTGCATTAGAAATACCTTGGCCTAGCGGGCCAGTTGTTGTTTCAACACCAGGAGTATAACTATATTCAGGGTGGCCAGGTGTTTTTGAATGCAGTTGACGGAAGTTTTTAAGATCTTCGATGCTAAGATCATAACCACTTAAGTGAAGAAGAGAATAAATAAGCATTGAGCCGTGACCATTTGAAAGAATAAAACGGTCTCTGTTCGCCCATTGAGGGTTAGAAGGGTTGTGTTGTAAGTAACCGTTCCATAAGACTTCGGCTATATCAGCCATTCCCATTGGTGCACCAGGATGACCGGATTTAGCTTTTTGCACAGCGTCCATACTTAAAGCACGAATTGCATTCGCTAGTTCACGACGTGACGGCATTTAATTCTCCCCAAGAGGTCTAAAAAAGCCGCCATTTTCGCTTATCTAAACGCATTGAGCAAATTTATAATTAAATTGTTCAATGCGTGATCTTAAAATGTAAACAAAGTTTATTTTGGTAGTGCGTGAACCGTACTTTGAGCCAAATCTAATAGCTCTCTGAGAGCGACAGAGTACATTGAAAACTCTGCATCTTCACTAGCCTTAAACTCAGTCAACATTTGCTTCCAGCGATCAATTAAATCACTATGCTGCGCCATCCAGCTATCAACTTGCTCTTCTATAGTTTGAGACTCGGTTTTCAACTTTAACAAGCCAACTGTCAGGGCACGTTGCTGCCAATCTAAATCTTCTCTGAATGCTTCACGAGCAAGCGCTTGCCAATGGGTTAACGGCGTGAGAGTGTTTATCTGATGACCAAACCATGAAAGGTCAAGACGGTTACCGAGTAAATAATAGATACTGGCAACAGATTCTAATTTACCATCGCCTTCTTGATGCGCCTCTATAATACCTAGAGCGGCATATAAATGATTCGCCCCGGCGACAGTCGATGCCAGTTCTTTTGATACACCGCTCTCAACAAGCTCATTAAAACGTAACTCAAATGTTTCTTTCGATGAACCCGTTAAAAACTCGGGTAAACATTTAGCTATTTTGCGTATGCCTTCTCTGAAGCGATCCATGTTTTCAACAACATTTAACTCACTTCTTCTGTTTCGGATCAACCAACGGCATGCGCGCCTAATAAGACTCATTAAACCAGACATCATTTGTAATTGAAGCGAGCTAGGTACTTTGTGATCAAGCGATTCAATCTCTTGCCACCATTGTTCTAAATCAAATACATCACGCGCGATAATATATGCAAGCGCAATAGATGAAGGCGTTGCGCCTGTTGACTGTTTTAAACGCTCAACAAAAGTAATCCCCATATGGTTAACCATATCATTTGCAACCTGGGTTGAAATAATTTCACGCCTTAAACGATGGTTAAGCAGCTCTTTATTATATTTACGGGTAATTTGAACAGGAAACACTTCTTTTATTTCTTCAGAAAGATGAATTTCATCGGGCAATGTTGAGCTATTAAGGGTTTCTTTTAAATCACCTTTGACATATGAAATCAGCACTGACAATTCAGGCCTTGTTAAGCCTTTATTCGTTGACTTTCTTTCAGTTATATCTTCATCGCATGGCAAAAATTCGAGTGTACGATTTAATTTTCCTGCATTTTCCATGGAATTTATTAAACGTCTATACTCTTCCATTCGTGGCAAGGCATCTTTATGCGCAATGCTAATCGCTTGTGTCTGCCGGTAATTATTTTTAAGCACTAAATCTGAAACGGCTTCCGTCATACCCGACAATAACTTATTACGCTGCTTTTCGGTTAAGTCGCCATTAACAAGAATTTCATTTAATAGTATCTTGATATTCACTTCATGATCAGAACAATCAACGCCCGCAGCATTATCGATAAAGTCAGTATTTAATAAGCCACCTTTTAAAGCATATTCGATTCTTGAAAGCTGGGTCATCCCCAGATTACCACCCTCACCTACGGCTTTCACATTAAGCTCTTTACCGGTAATTCGCAGGGAATCATTCGCCTTATCCCCTACATCCGCATGTGTTTCAGTCGATGCCATGACGTAAGTACCTATGCCCCCGATCCAAAGCAAGTCAGCTTGGGCTTTTAACGTGGCATTAATCAATTGATTCGGCGCCATTTGCTTTTCACATGTGCCAAGGAAACTCTGCATTTGTGTTGAAAGTTTTATAGATTTTTCATTTCTGGAAAATACTCCACCCCCCTTAGAAATAAGCTCCTTGTTATAGTCATCCCAAGTAGAGCGAGGTAAGTTAAATAAACGTTTACGTTCCTCAAAACTCTTTGTTGGGTCAGGATCAGGATCAAAGAAAATATGCATATGGTTAAACGCTGCAACCAATTTAGTACAGGGGGACAATAACATCCCATTACCAAATACATCGCCAGCCATATCACCAATACCAATGACCGTAAAAGGCGTGGTTTGAATATCGCGCCCTAGTTCTCTAAAGTGCCGCTGAACTGACACCCAGGCCCCTTTCGCTGTTATACCCATTTTCTTATGGTCATACCCTTGGCTTCCGCCCGAGGCAAACGCATCACCTAACCAATGGCCTTTTGACAGCGATATCTCATTCGCGATATCAGAAAATGTCGCTGTGCCTTTATCTGCTGCGACAACCAAATAGAAGTCATCATCATCATGACAAACAACACTTTCTGGTTTAACCACCTCACCATCTACCAAATTATCGGTCACACTCAATAAACCACGAATAAATACCTGATAACATGAAATACCTTCTTTCATGAAACCCTCACGATCTTCTGGCAAGCGCTTAGCAACAAAACCACCTTTAGCTCCCACCGGAACAATAACGGCATTTTTAACCTGCTGTGCTTTGACCAAGCCAAGCACTTCAGTGCGATAATCCTCATAACGATCTGACCAGCGTAAACCACCACGAGCAACCTTGCCGCCTCTTAAGTGAACACCCTCAATACGCGGCGAGTAAATAAATATTTCATACATGGGTACAGGCAAAGGTACATTTGGAATTAATCTTGGGTGGAACTTAAACGCAATATCATAACGATAGTCACCCTCTTCATTTTTCTGGAAGTAATTTGTGCGCATGCTCGCTTTGATTAAATCGAGATAAAGCCTAAGAATTTTATCCTCAGATAAATTATGTACATCATCTAAAGCAGCAAGGAAATCAGCTTCAATTTTCTCGCACTTGGCACTAGATAAAGATTGTTCAATTTCCGGATTAAATCGTGATTCAAATAAATTGACCAATAACGCTGAAATATTGGTATTGGAAACAACCGTGTTGGCGATAAACCGTTGAGAGTTGCTGACGCGAACCTGACGCATATATCGGGCGTAAGATCTAAGCATGGCAATTTGTCGCCAGTTCATATATGCCGAGATTACTAAGCGATTGAATGAATCATTTTCGGCATTACCCTCCCAAACTTTTAAAAATAGTGATTCGAAACTCTTTCTAATTTTATTTATATCGATGATTTTATGAGAGTTAGCTGTCAGCATAAAATCATGAATCCAGACTGTGCGACCTTCTCGATCAACACATTCGTAAGGGTGTTCACCGATCACTCTAAAACCCATGTTTTCGAAAATAGGCATCACCTCAGAGAGTGTAACGGGTTGGTCAGCATGAAATAATTTAAAATGCAGAAACTCTTCGCTTTCGTCTAAAGCGCGATAAAAACTCATGCCTAAGTGCTGGCCTTTCGAGACATTTTCAATATGTTCGATATCGATAGACGCCCGTCTTGGAGAAAATTCTTCCCGATAGCTTGAGGAAAAGGCACTACGATATTTATTGATATAAACATTAGCGACTTCTTCGCCATAACTTTCAAATAAAGATGTTTCTAAATCATCTTCCCACGACTGTGTGACTGCAATAATTTTTTCTTCAAGCTCTTTAATATTGAAGCATTGCTTTTCTTCTGGGTCTAACTTGATAGTTATTTGTGTCCTAGCGAGAACAGATTCTGAAATAAAGGTATTAAATTCAACATCCTGGCCATGAAAATGATCCATTAAAATGGTTTGGATTTTGATACGTATTGCGGTGTTGTAAATCTCTCTTGGAACATAGACCAAACACGTAACAAAGCGCCCAAACGTATCTTCGCGCATAAATAATCGTGATTGACGCCTTTCTTGAACAAACAATGTCCCCATCAAATTATCAAATAACATATTTTGATCAATCTGGAATAATTCATCACGAGGGTACACGCTAAGTAATTGAATTAATTCTTTTCCGCGATAATCATTAACGTTTAGTTCCGACTTTTCGAGTACAAATTCAGACTTACGGCGTAATATCGGAATTTCATTTGGGCTTTGCGTGTATGCTCTAGCAGAGTAGAGGCCATAGAAACAGTGCTCGCCAATAATCTCGCCTTTCTCGTTAATTCGTTTAATGGCAATGCAATCGGGATAGGCAGGCCTATGCACAGTTGAGCGTGTTGGCGCTTTAGCAAAGGTAATAAGCTGAGAATTTAAAATGGCATTTTTTGTTTTGGCGGTGAGTTTCTTAAAATCAATTAATTCAACTTGTTCAGGGTGAGACTTGATAACACCTAGCTCACTACCTTTAACTGGCGCCATAACATGCGTTTTCTTGGCTTCCTTTATTTCTAAATCAACAAAACCCAAGAAAGCAAAGTGATCTTTTGTTAGCCATTCTAGAAAGTTTAAGGTTTCAGTAATTTCTGCCTCATCAAAGTTATGTTCTGACTTAAGCGTTTTTAAGCTTTCAAGTTCTTGTCGTATTTGGTGTGTTTTTTCCTGCATTGCAGAATAATCACTCACTGTCACCGCCACATCATCCAGAACAACGCTAATACACTCTTTTAATGCTTGTTTAGAATCCTCATCCGTATGTCGGTCAATTTCAATAAAAACCAAACCCTCACCCAATGAAGCGTCATGTACTTTATGCTTGTGAGATTTAAATGCTTCCAGCTTGCCTTTATCATCTCGTTCAATTTGAAAGCTGGCATATTGAATGGTGTGCGTTTTGACTTCGCGTGAAGCTAATGTCATACGCATCGAATCGACAATAAAGGGCATATTGTTTTGCATGATCATCAACGTGGTATGCGATGACTGCCAACCATGCTCTTCTAAATTCGGGTCAAATATCGCTACTTTCGCACTTTTGCCATCATACTGTTGAATAAACTTTCTAGCCGAGACAAGCAGCCCAAGTATATCCGAGACACGCCTGCCTTCAAATTCACCGACAAATGAACTCAGAAAAAACTCATCAGCAAAGTTACTTAAATCGTCAGCTTCTGCTTTCGGTAATTTTTCTTTAATCGCTGCTTTTATTGCTTGAAGAAATTGAGACTTGTTGCGTGTATCCACTATTTTCATATTTTTATCTCGAGTTAAATTGGCAGGCGGTTACCATGAGCGGTTTTAATTAAGGGTAGCTACAAATAGCCGAAACTAAAGTTTTATTGTTTTTTGTAAATTAAGAATAGTTCATCGTATGGAAATTGCTTCTTAAGGCCGAATCTATTAGCTTATTCGGCCCAGTTTTTGATATTTTCGAAAAGGTTTAGGCAATGGATTCAAGTACAGCATTTAATGACCTCAAACAATCTTTAAGTCAATCCATTATTGGCCAGTCTCATTTGGTAGACCGCTTACTTATTGCACTACTCGCTGACGGTCATTTGTTAGTAGAAGGCGCGCCAGGTCTGGCAAAGACCAAGGCCATTAAGGATTTATCTGATCATATTGAAGGCAACTTCCAGCGCATTCAATTTACCCCCGACTTATTACCTTCTGATGTCACAGGCACTGAAATTTATCGCGTGGAAGATGGTCAGTTTCAATTTCAAAAAGGGCCAATTTTTCACAATCTGATTCTTGCTGATGAAATCAACAGGGCCCCGGCAAAAGTTCAATCGGCCTTGCTAGAAGCGATGGCAGAGCGACAAGTTAGCGTAGGTAAAGAAACCTTTCAACTTGATGAATTATTTTTGGTCATGGCCACTCAAAACCCTATTGAGCAAGAAGGCACCTATCCGCTACCAGAAGCTCAGTTAGATAGATTCCTCATGCATGTGATAATTGATTACCCGAATGCAGAATCTGAACTTGCCATCTTAAAATTAGCTCGAAAAGAACAGCAAAATGAAGCAGATCACCAAATAAATATAGTCAAGAAAATATCTCAGGCAGATATATTTAAAGCGCGAAAAGAAATAACCAAACTGCATATGAGTGAGTCGGTAGAAGATTACATCGTGCAGCTCACCATGGCGACGCGACAGCCAAAACCTTATGGTGATGACATAGCAAGATGGATTGATTTTGGTGCAAGCCCAAGAGCAACCATTGCTTTGGATCGATGCTCAAGAGCGCATGCTTGGCTAAATGGTAAAGATTATGTCAGTCCGGACGATGTAAGGGCCGTACTTCATGACGTCTACCGACATAGAATTCTGATTAGTTTTGAAGCCGAAGCCGAAGGCATTTCTCCTGATCAGGTTATTAATGAATTAATTCATCGTGTTCCTGTCGCTTAATTATAATACCTGAAGTAAAAAACTATGTTGAAGTCTATCAATCCATTTTCACGCGCTGCGGAGCCTTCCATAGATGGAAAGGTATATTGCTCCTTAAAGCAATTAATGGCACTTCGCTGGACAGCGCAATCACTCAAACTACCCAAGACAAAACGAATTTCACGCCCGCAAAGCGGCTCTCATCTCTCGAAGTTTCGGGGTCGAGGGATGGAATTTTCAGAAGTGCGCGTATATCAACCCGGCGATGATGTAAGAAGTATAGACTGGCGCGTAACAGCAAGAAGACAAACACCGCACACCAAGTTGTTTCATGAAGAGCGTGAACGCCCCTTACTCATTTTGTGCGATCAAAGTCAGTCTCAGTTTTTTGGTAGCCATCATTGTTTTAAATCCGTTCGAGCCGCTGAGGCAGCCTCGCTGTTTGCCTGGACAGCACTACAACATAACGACAAGGTTGGCGGTATTGTTTTTTCGAATCATGGGCATCATGAAATTAAACCTGCTCGAAATAGAAAAAATGTCATGCGTTTATTAAGCCTGATTAATGACTTTAATAATGCATTATCCATCGATATGCCCGAGCCAGACAAACAGTTTACGATTGACGATGCTCTAAGTGAATCTATTCGTTTAACGAAGCCAGGCACGTTAATTGTCATTATCAGCGACTTTAATCACTTAACAGCCCAAAGTGAAAAATACTTGTCAAAACTAGCCCAACATAATGAGCTGCTACTTATCCACACCTTCGACCCGTTAGAATATGCTCTTCCTAACAAAGGTATTTACCCAGTGTCCGATGGACATGAAACGCTCGTTATTGATACAGAAAAAGCATCGCTCCAGCATACTTTTAATGCCCATATACAAGAAAAGCAAGCATACCTGAAGCACCTTGGTGCTCGACTTCGCGCGCCTTTACTTGAGGTAAGCACCGAAGTTTCGGCGATAAATTCTATTCAGCATTTGTTATTTTCCTTACAGCGTTAGTGGAAACATAGAGGTTTTATTGTGGATCCGAGTACTTTACTGTCACAACTAAGAGATGCTCATGCACCTGAGACAATTTCTTTTTGGCCTATTGCATTGGGATGGTGGGTCTTGCTGATAGCGATACTCATCTTAATCAGTATTGGAATATATATCACGCTCTCTAGATGGCGCTCTAAAGCATGGAAGCGCCAAGCCAAAAAACACTTCAAATACCTGCGTGAACAGTATTTAAAATCACCCTCGTTAGAAGGCGTTGTTGAAATTAATAAATTACTCAAGCAGGTTATGTCATCAGCAAATAATGATCGCCACTTTTTGCAGTTATACGGCGCTGATTGGGAGAGTATTTTATACTCGGTGAAACACAATCAACATAACATCTTGAATGAAGATGAAATCCAGATATTGTGCAGCGGTATTTATTCATCCACCCAGCCTAGCTTGGATAACAATATGCTCGATAGAATTGCATTGTGGATAAGGTGCGTTAAATAGCTATGGAAACCTTAAACGAACTGATACCGTTTTCTTTTGAATGGCCTTGGGCTTTGCTGCTTTTACCTCTACCTTGGCTGATTAAAGCCAAACAAGAGACATCGCAATCAAATATTGTTGCGCCAAAAATCCCTTTATTTCATACATTCAAGCAGATAAACGTATCAACAGCATCTATCAGTGATGCGCATTCAAAGTGGCAAACTATCTTATTGTTTATTGCTTGGACATTTCTTGTGATGGCGCTGACCAGGCCAACTTACTACGGTGCAGCCGTCGAACTGCCTTTAAGCGGGCGAGACTTAATGCTGTCTATCGACATTTCACCCAGCATGAAAGAACAGGACCTTACCTTAAATAATCAGAATGTGACGCGCCTAACCGTCGTAAAAGATGTTGTCTCGAAGTTTATAACGCAGCGTAATGGTGACAGGGTTGGCCTAATACTGTTTGGCTCTGAACCTTATATTCAAGCCCCCTTAACCTTCGACACCCAAACAGTACATACCTTATTAGAGGAAGCCTATTTAGGCATGGCAGGCCAAGCAACAGCGATAGGTGACGCCATAGCGCTAGGCGTAAAACGATTGCGTAATCGACCCGAAAATAGCCGTGTCATGATTTTAATGAGTGATGGCGCCAATACCGCTGGTGAAATACCACCAGAAAAAGCCGCGCAACTAGCGGCCCAAGAAAACATAAAGATCTACACCATTGGCATCGGTGCTGATGAAATGCTGATAAGAACCTGGCTAAATACACGCCGGGTTAACCCTTCTGCGGATCTAGACGAGAAAATGTTAACAGACATAGCCTTAACCACTGGCGGCCAATATTTTAGAGCGCGAGATACCGAGTCTTTACAAGCTATATATAACGAAATAAACAAACTTGAACCTATCGAATTAGATAAAAAAACGTATCGCCCTTCGAAGGCTTTATATTTTTGGTGCTTAGCCATCTCTTTATTTTTTTATACGGGTTTATTTATACATAAAATATTTAAACAACACCGCTCAAAACCTTCACCTTTGAATTCTAAGTAAGATAGAAACACGAGATTAATTAACAATGAGTGAGTACATCGACCAGTTTCATTTTATTAGACCGCTTTGGATGCTCGGCTTTCTTATATTGCCTCTGCTATGGCTATACCTTGGACGAGCAAGTTCAATAAAAAGTGACTGGAACAAAGTCATCGATAGCGACCTGCTGAGACACCTGACGCCCTCCAATACGACAGATAAAAATACAAAACCTACTATTTTAGTATGCCTTCTTTTAGGCTTTATTTTTACGTCTTTAGCTGGGCCTAGCTGGCAGAAAAAGCCATCACCAGTTATTCAAACCGGTGATGACTTAGTGATCATCCTTGATTTATCACTGTCCGTATTAGCAACGGATGTCGCTCCAGATAGATTAACCAAAGCCAAACAAAAACTTCAGGATCTTCTAGCTTATCGTAATGAGGGAAATACAGCTTTAGTGGTATTTTCTGGGGATGCCCATGTAGTCACACCACTCACCGATGACATCCAAACAATCCTAGCCAACATGAAGGCCTTAGACCCCTTCATCATGCCTGTTATTGGCAGCCGGCCCGACACTGCGGTACGTTTAGCGCTCGATTTATTGACGCAAGCCAAAAGTAGCCATGCACGTATTGTGATGATTACCGATGGGGTTGAGCCAAAGCAGAGTGACGCCATTGTTAACGACATACAGGACTACCCTATCCCTGTTAGTTTATCAATCCTCGCTATTGGTACCGAACAAGGTGGGCCTATTTCCATTCCAGAGCAAGGTTATTTGAAGGATAAGGGGCAAGTTATTTTGCCTAAAACGGATTTTAATGCACTCGCCATATTGGCACAAAAAAGTGGTGGCCAATCCCTTGCGATTACACTCGATGACTCAGACTTAATAAAGTTACAGTTAGATGCTCAAAATACACAAAAAAATCCCTCAAACGATGACACTCAGCCACCACGTTTTTTTGATACATGGGAAGATATGGGCTTTTTATTACTCTTCATTATCATTCCTTTGGCGCTCTTAGCTCACAGGAAAAATGTCTTACTGGTTTTAGCTATATGTATTATTTACCCTGCTGAAAAATCATATGCTCTTGAGTGGCAAGACTTGTGGCTTACTAAAGATCAGCAAGCCCAAGAAGCACTCAGTGAAGGAAATATTGAACAGGCAGCTGAACTTTTTGAGTCAAAAAAACACAAAGGCTATTCATATTACAAAGCAGAACAATATGACGAAGCTGCGAAACAATTTACTCAAACGGATGATATCGAATCACTATACAATCTAGCGAACACACTGGTGATGCAACAGAAATATGAAGAGGCAATCGATAAATATAATGAAGTATTAGACATTAATCCATCACATGAAGATAGCCTTCACAACAAAGCCATCGTCGAAAAATTGCTTGAACAACAGCAGGAACAAGAACAAAACCAAGAACAACAGCAGAATCAAGAGCAACAGCAGAGTCAAGAGCAACAGCAGAATCAAGAGCAACAGCAGAGTCAAGAGCAACAAAAAGACTCAGAAGAATCTTCAGCTACTCAAGAAGCAGAATATAAAGAAGAGTTAAGCGAAGAAGATCAGCAATCTTATGAGCAATGGATGCGCAGGGTGCCCGATGATCCTGGGGCATTATTAAGACGAAAATTCGAACAACAAGCACAAGAACGAGCCAGAGCACAAACTAATGAAAGACAGAAAGGTGACCCGATATGGTAAACATTAAAACACTAAAATTGTACCTTATTGCATTTTTGTCTTTTGTCTCGTTATCTACCTTTGCAGAAACACAATTAAACGCGATGGTAGACAGAAACAAAGTTTATGAAATGGATACCTTAAACTTAACCATTCAAGGTCAAATAGATATGGATTTCAGTTTTGGTGGTTTAATGAATTTTAGTTTAGGTCAAGATGAGTCACCAGAAACAACAGACTTAGAAAAAGACTTTGAAATTCTAGACAAACAACAAAGCTATAATATGCAATCTATCAATGGCGAAAGCAAAGCTCAGGTAGTTTGGCGCTATACACTTGCACCTAAAAATGTGGGCATTCTTGAAATACCCCCTATGAAATATAAAGATGCAGAAACCGCGCCTATTACAGTAACAGTTATTGAAGGAAAGGCACCCAAAAATTCATCTGAACCACCGGCGATATTTCTTGAAGTTGAAACGGATAAAACAGAGGCCTACGTTCAAGAACAAATAATTTACACTCTAAGACTTTACACTCAAGGCCTTGTAAACGGTGAATTAAGTGACCCCTCTTCGACTGAAGCCATTATCGAACCCTTTGGCGAGCAAAAGAAATATTACAGAATGGCTTATAATCAACGCTATGAAGTTGTTGAGCGCCAATATCTTATCTTTCCTCAAAAGAGCGGTAAGTTAACGATCGATAAGCAAACATTTCAAGGCGTGTCGCTGAAGCATGGCCGTCGCACCCGAATGAAAGATATGTCAGATTCAGTAGAGATGTCTATCAAGCCACCAGCAAATGGTTTCACGGGTAAAAACTGGTTACCGGCAACGAGTTTATTTTTAAATGAAGAATGGCAAGGTGACCCAGACGCTCTTCAAGTAGGTGATTCGATCACCCGCAAAGTCGAGTTATCAGCATTAGGTTTATTAGGTTCAGGGTTACCACCCATTACTATGCCTGAAAGCCCTTTATATAAGCTTTATACAGATAAACCACAAACAGAATCTATTCTGCATGAATCTGGCGCCCAGGCTAAACGGACCGACTCATTTGCTGTGGTGGCAATCAAAAATGGCGACATTCAGTTGAATGAAATTAGAATTCCTTGGTGGGACACGGTAAACGACGTCGAGCGTGTTGCTATTATCCCAGCTAAAAAGCTATCAATAGCAGTCAATCCAGATTTACCGCTGATCAACACCAAACCCAAACAAGTGACAAAAGACTCAAAACAAGCTACTGAGAAAATTGACCAGACAGATAGTATCGACCCTAATGACGCGCTAATACTGGATAATACAGCTTCGAATATAAGTAATAACAACCATTTATGGCAAACTATTTCGGGTATCTTACTGCTACTATGGTTAGTCACATGCGTATACTTCGCCAAAAAAGTTCGTGAACTAAGGGATAAATTACACGCTATTCCCACACCCAAACAGCAAACACAAATAGAAGAAAAAACATTATTTAATAAAGCAGTCAGCAGCGTCAAGGCAGATGATAAATCTATGGTTCAAATAGTTTTAACCTGGCTTGAAGTGAATCAAAAAGCGTTAACCCCCTCGCTTAAAATAGCCAGTTTACAAGACATAAAGCAGCTAGCACCGACTATCTATGAGCGGCTTAAGGCATATGAACAAGGTTTGTACTCACCCAGTGCGTCGGGTGATTATGATAAGACTAAGTTAATCGATGAGTTAAAGGCTTTTAGGCAGCATCATAACCTTGAAGCTAAAAAAACCAGCAAGCAAAATAAAACAAACTCGAAGTTAAAGGCAAAAACCTTAGAACCTTTTTATCAATAAATTTCCATCCACTAAAATAAATAAAGCAGTATTTTTTTGATGCGCTCATGTTTAGCTGGCTTGGGGTTATCAGATGTATATCAAAGCATGCTTCGCGCTAATTATTAGCCAAGGTAATGACTTACCTAATCTAAAGTAGAGCGATAACTACCTGGCGTTAGCCCTGTCCATTTTTTGAATGCACGAGCAAAAGCTGCCGTTTCCGAGAAGCCGAGTTTTTCTGAAATCATTAATAAACTCAGATTCTTGTTTTCCAAAAGCGTGAGGGCTTGTTCTCTTCGAATACTATCTTTAATTTCCTGGAAACTATTCCCTTCATCTTTTAAGCGGCGCCGAATGGTATGCGTGGTCATATTTAGTTCATCTGCGACATCATCAAAACTTTTATTTTCTAATTCAACCATCATTCCATGTCGATTGATCAGAGATCGTTTCACTTGTGCGCTCGTACTCTCATCTGAGCGATATTGGGTTAAAAGAGACTCAGGAGCCTGATGCAAGAACTGGGTCAATGACTCATCATTCTGAGAAATTGGAAGGGATAGGAATTTCTTACTGAAAATAACACGATTAAATTGCCCGGAAAACTTATGTCTACAGGGAAACATTAAGTCAAATTCGTCACTATATATGGGTTCAGGGAATTGAAATTCGATTCGTTCCAATAAGATTGAACGCTGGATAAGCCAACAAGATAATCTAACCCAAATCACGAAAATGGATGTCACAAAGAACACACTGTCTAACTGATGCGGGTTACTGTAGTGAACGGTTAACCAAGCTTCATCACCACGCTCTATAAGCTCGATAGATAAGTCGTCATTGAGCAACTCTAGAAATTTCGCACTTCTTAACAATGCTCGGCGTAAATTACCTGCCGTTATAATTGAATGGCACATCATGCTGAACATGCCAATTTTTAATGGCCGCCTGAGAAAGCCACTCGCTTCATCCCCCATTTCATGCCATAAGCTTCTCAGCAAAGGCCCCAAAACATCAATATTTATTCTGGCCTTGGTACTACTTGAATATTTGTCTAAGTTTTCAAGCAGTGCTTCTAGTTGTAAATTTTTTAAAATGTTTTGTACGTTTACATTTTGGTGCAACGCGCCCGAAAATAACGAGATGAGTAAATCGCTTGAAATGGTTCTATTTTGCGGCATTGATACTACGAAGTGCTCAATATCGTAAGCAAATCATGGACATGTAAAGCCGCATCTCGACCTAAACCAGTTAAATACCCGCCATCAATTTGTGAAATAATTCCTTTATTAAAAAGCCTTTCTGTTGCTGCGATTATTTCTTGATCCGCATCATGGTGATGCACCTTTATACCTTGCTGGGTTGTTGATAAGTCATACATAGCTAAAACGCGCATTTCGTTAATTAGCTCACTAGAAATTGACATAAGGGTCCCTTAATTTTTAAGTTTTTTATCGTTACGTTACTACACAAACTATCAGGCTTGATAGCTGCTTGACTATACTGAATCGAAAATAATTTAAAAAGAAAAATTAGTCGAGTTTTGTGCTCTTTAATTACTCCAGACTTTAGGATAATGACTTTGTCTGGCTATCATTTTTCCTGGGCCAGGCTGTAAACACTGCTTTAATCATCGTTGCCAGAGGAATGGCGAAGAAGACACCCCACACACCCCAAATACCACCAAAAAAGAGAACCGCAATAATAATAACCGTTGGGTGTAAGTTAACAACCTCGGAAAATAATAACGGAACAAGAACGTTTCCATCAATCATTTGTATGATTAAAAAAATCAACATCACGTAATAGAAGGCGTCACTTAAGCCATATTGAAATAAGGCAATCATTGCAACGGGAATGGTGACTAAAATAGCGCCTATGTAAGGAATAACAACAGACAAACCAACCAAAATGGCGAGTAAAGCCGAATAATTCAACCCCATAAACACAAACCCAATGTAGGTACACCCCCCTACCACAGCAATTTCAACCACTTTACCGCGTACATAATTTGCAAATTGACGACTCATTTCATCCCATACTTGTGTCATCAAGCGTTTATTTTTAGGTAAAAAACTGACAATTGATGACAATATTCTGTCTTTATCTTTGATAAAAAAGAACACGAGGATAGGCACCACGATCAGGTATATCATCGTAGTGATAAATATAGGCAAACCTTCGAGCGACTGTGAGACCAACCATTGACCTAAATTAGCCATTTCAGATGTCAGATTTTGAAGCATCAAATCTAATTCCTGAAGCGTAATCAGTGTTGAGTACTCCTCTTGGAGACTAAAAATTAATTTCTTCAGCTTGGTGGCAATATCCGGCATGTCTCTAATTAAAGACGTTAACTGACGCCAGACTAAAGGTAATACCGAAAAGAAGAAACCCACAACGGTGCCTAAAAAAAACAAATAGGAAAGATAAATCGCAACGAGATTATTGACACCTTTTGAGCGAAGATAAGCAACCAAACCTTGCAAGACATACGCTAAAATAATACTTGCAATAACGGGCGCTAAAATATCGCCCCAATACACAATAAAAACTAAACCACCGCCTAATAATAAAAATAAAATAACGGCTTCTTCGTCTGAAAAGTAACGTTCAATCCAAGATTTAACGACTTTAATCATAAAAGTGTCCTGTTAAGAATTAACGTTTAATAATGAAGTATTCGTATATTTCAGAATCGCCCTCACCGTTTATTACTTCAGAAAATAATTCATGCCCGGCTAAAGAAATAAAAGAAGCGAAATCCCGGACAGATGCTGCATCAGCCGCCAACACTTTAACACACTCTCCTTCGTCCATTTTGTTGAGTTGTTGTTTTGCTCTTAACAAAGGCATCGGACAAGTTTCATGGGTGGCATCAACCAGGTAATCATAATGCATTTAAAGAAATCTCTCACAAAAAGGTAACGGCATCATATAGAAGAGCCTATAGAATATAAATAGTTATAAAATAACGATTTGTTTATGCATCGCGCTTTCAAGTTATAAGTGCAAGTTATAAGCTTTTTAACACCTTGTCGCTTTCCTTTTTAAGGATTAACTGCCAGTATTATTTAATCAATAATATATTCCGAGCATTGCTATCAGAATGACTTTGCACCAAAAACTAAAATTAACATTATTTTTAGGCGTATTGCTTGCGTCAACACAATTATTCGCAAAGAAGTCAAACGAAACGCTTCACGATACCTTACCAACCATTGGAAACTCTTCTTCATCACTTGTCTCAATTGAACAAGAAAAGGCTTTAGGTAAAGCTTGGTTAAGATCTTTACGCCAACAAACCCGTATTTATAGTAACGCTATTGTAGAAAACTATTTTAGCAACCTTGTATATACCTTGGCACCTAACTCACAGGTCATTGACCGAGAGTTTCGCTTTGTCATCGTTGACAGCCCAAGCTTAAATGCCTTTGCTGTGCCTGGAAGCATTATTGGTATCAATGCAGGCTTATTTTTTAATACAGGGAATGAGCAAGAATTTGTCTCTGTTATCGCGCATGAGTTAGCCCACCTTAGCCAACGTCACTATGCACGCCAACTGGAACAGCAAAAACTCTCAACACCGTTAATGCTTGCAGGTATTTTGGCGAGCGTTGTATTAGCAGCCACTACAGGTTCAGATGCAGGTTTAGCCGCATTGACAAGCACTCAGGCCTTAAGTGTCGATCAACAATTACGTTTTTCCAGAAAGAATGAACAAGAGGCTGACAGACTTGGTATAGATATATTGCATCAATCCAATTATGACCCTCGCGCTATGCCAAGTATGTTTGAAAGAATGTACCGAAAAACCAGAGTTGATGGGGATGCAAGACCTGAATACTTATCGACTCATCCACTTTCCGAAACACGTATTGCAGATTCAAGAAATAGAGCGAGTCAATTCCCTGTCGCAAAATATCAAGACACTCTAGACTATCACCTCTGTCGTAATATAGTTATAACCGACTATGCTGAATCACCTCAAAAAGCAAAGTTATATTTTCAATCAATATTATCTAAAGGGAATTCGCAAAATATTGATGCAGCAACGTTTGGGCTTGCGTATAGCCAAGTAGAAACAGCCCCGAAAGAAGCACTTCAACTGCTAAACGAACTACTTAAGCGCCACCCGGGAAAAATCATTCTGAGAATTATTCATGCATTCGCGCTTCAGGCAAACAATCAAAATAAAGAAGCAATCGCAAATTTAGAAGAAGCATTATCAAAAAACCCAAAAAACTACCCTATTGCAGACGCCTTAGCGCAACTCTACTTAAAAAATAATTTAATCAATGATTATGAACTAATTCTAGTAAAGCTTAGCAGGCTTTATGATGAGAACCCTATGATATGGTACCAGTTGGCTGAAGCTCATGGCTTGGCGGGTAATATCGTTGAGTTACATATTGCCCGAGCAGAATATTATTTTCTGACAAATAGAACAGATACAGCAATTGAACAACTCAACCTTGCCTTAAAGAAAAACAAAGTGGAAACAATCACAGCTAAGATTCAAGAACGCATGAATGAGCTGTATAAGATTAAACATGACCCCCTGCTCTGATAAGACCTTAGATCTTAAAGCCTAACATTCGATTAAGTGGTATTAGCGCTTTTTGACGTAAAACTTCATTTACTTCAACCTCGTTTGAACCCGTCAATAGAGTCTGATAAAGCGATTCAAGATCATTCATTGCCATCCAAGGGCAATGCGCACAGGAGCGACATGTCGCGCCTGAACCAGCCGTTGGAGCTTCAATAAATACCTTCTCAGGCGAAAGCTGCTTCATTTTATAAAAGATGCCATTGTCAGTAGCAACAATAAAGGTCTCATTTGGCAAATCTTGAGAAGCCTTGATAAGTTGTGTCGTAGAACCTACAGCATCAGCAAGTTCAATCATACTTTGTGGCGATTCTGGGTGCACTAAAATGGCGGCATCGGGGTAAACTTTTTGTAGGTCAACCAAGCCTTGTCCTTTAAACTCCTCATGAACAATACAAGAGCCCTGCCACATAAGCATTTCTGCACCTGTTTGGGATTGTATATAGTTGCCAAGGTGCTGATCAGGAGCCCATAAAATCTTTTTACCTTGCTTATCAAGGTATCTGACAATATCTAAAGCAATACTTGATGTCACCACCCAGTCTGCTCGTGCTTTTACAGCCGCCGATGTATTAGCATAGACAACGACTGTATGGTCAGGGTGTTGATCACAAAATGCTGAAAATTCTTCTATTGGACAGCCAACATCCAAAGAACAAGTCGCTTCAAGTGTTGGCATTAGTACTGTTTTTTCAGGACTTAGAATCTTTGCTGTTTCCCCCATAAACTTAACACCCGCAACGACTAAGGTGTCAGCTTTATGATCTCGACCAAATCGAGCCATTTCTAAAGAGTCAGAAACAAAGCCGCCTGTTTCTTCAGCAAGAGACTGTATAACAGGGTCTGTGTAATAGTGAGCGACTAAAACGGCATTTTTCTGCCTAAGAAGCTCTGCTACCTTAAGTTTATAGTCAGCAAGTTTTACTTCATCATTCTCGCGAGATGCTAGTCGTTCATGCGCAAGGTGTTCTTGAACTAAAATTCGATCACTTATTTGACTCATTACACTCTCATTCAGTTAAAACTAAAATTTAAAACAGCAAAATCTGCGGCCGAAGAATAATGCGAAACGGCAAGATGATCAAATATAAATTGACTATATTATGTTGAATGGGGATAGAAAAAGTGGTGGGTCGTGCAGGATTCGAACCTGCGACCAATTGGTTAAAAGCCAACTGCTCTACCAACTGAGCTAACGACCCGCTGGGTTTTGCACCTACTTTCAAAAAAATGAAACGCAGGTTAAACAAATTGTGATAATCAATGAACAACATTGAAGAAAAAGTGGTGGGTCGTGCAGGATTCGAACCTGCGACCAATTGGTTAAAAGCCAACTGCTCTACCAACTGAGCTAACGACCCAACGAGGCGCACATAATAATGATTTTACGGAAAATAACAAGGCTAAATTTAAAAAAACAGGATGTTTTTAATAGCACTTAGATTCTGTAATCTGGTTGAGGGCCGAGAATGATAATCGGAAGCTTAGGCAAGGCTGCCAGCGTTGCATAAGATATGCCCAGCCTTTCAACAGGTGGTTAAATTTCAAACAGTTTATTGACTTAGCTTATAGCTGGACGCTAGTTTTGAAGCGGTTGAGTTGGGGTATTTTTCCTGGACTTCCTTCAAATATTGACCTGCTAAACTACTTTCTCCTAAACGATCTAAAGTAACAGCCAACTTATACAGCGAGTCAGATACTTTCGAATTCAAAGGGTAAGCACTAATGACCAGTGAGAATGACGTTTTAGCTTGCTCTAGCTTTGATGTGGCTAAATACACCTCACCCAACCAATAGTAAACATTTGGCATTAGCGGGCTTTCAGGGTAGTTTTCGGTATAAGCAAATAAAGCTAATATCGACTCGTCAAACTTTTTATTCTTAATTAATGCATATGCATTATCATATGCCTCTCGCTCAGCAGCTGTGGGCTCTCTTTGCTTTGTTGCCATCGAGGCTTGGCGCTCAGGTATCGCCTTCTCTGTCGGGGGCTGAGACCACTTAAACTCACCAGCCTTATCTACATTTATAGATGCACTTTTTATACTAGAAGTAGAGCTAATCGCACGCTTAGTCAAATCCAGAATTCGCGTATCAAGATCTAAATAGCGATCTTTACCACTTTGCTTAAGCATTCTTAATTCATGTGACTGCTCTTCGAGCATCCCCCTTAAGCTGTTTACCTCGCTCTGAAGCTGCTCAATCATGAAAAATAACTCAGAATTTGCCGAGGAAGCATTAGCCACATTCACATTTGTATTTAGTGGTTTTATCTTATCAAGTTCATTTACAACAGTTTGATCTGCTGGTAATTGCTTATTCACCGCAGATTCCGAGCCCGATTGAAAGATTAACGTGCGCGATAAAACTGGTTTAGCGTATAGACCCACCAAACATACAAGACCTATACAGACGACATTTTTTAAACTGACTATTGCATTAGAACTGGCTATTGTATTATTGATCATAGATACCGACGTTTATATCAAATAATTAAGATAAAAAATAAAGCAGATAACCGCCTTGTAACCCAAAAAAACTGCAAATCAAAAAAGGGGTGTACTCTATTGAATACTCCCCTTTTTAACTAACGGATACAAGAAAACTTATTATTTATACTCAATATAAGCTCTTCTGTTTTGAGACCATGCGGCTTCATTATGCTCTGCATTAGCAGGACGTTCTTCACCGAAACTAAGCACTTCAATTTGTGCTTTTGACACACCATTAATCACTAGAAATTTCTGAACAGCATTTGCACGCCTTTCACCTAACGCCATATTATAACCTTTAGTGCCTCTTTCATCGGTATGACCTTCTAACAAAATTTTCACAGAAGGGTTGACAGATAAAAACGCGGCATGAGCAATAAGGGCTGGTCTAGAGTCTGTTTTGATAGATGCTTCATCAAAGTCAAAGTAGAAGGTACGTATTTCACGCAGCGCTGCCTGCTCTTTCATTGCCGCTTCTTGTGCCTGCTGCGCAGCTAGTTCTTGAGCGGCTAATTCGCGCGCTACAATTTCAGCTTCATCAGGTGCGGCTGATGTTTCAACTTCAGTTGACTCTGTTCCAGTTGCGCTTGAGTCCATTTCTGAACCGGTAAATGCATCTTCTTCTGTTGTGCCCATACTTTCACAACCGCTTAGAATAAAAGCGGATAAAAATAAAGCAGAAAGCATTTTTATAGTGTTTAATTTCATGTTGTTACCTTCATAATCATTATTGGATTGAGTAAAGAATCTGTCCGCGCACATGATTGTATAAAATATACAGATGGTATGACGTTTCGAAGCATACAAAGCTTACCGTAAGGCCAGTAAAACACAAGCAGCTTTTCTATAAAAAAACTTCATTTATCTTAATCTTTTTATTTGCGCTTCGATTTAGTGCAAATCACAAAAAAGGCGACCATGCTGGCTCGAGAACATCACCATGCGTAGAAGGTATAAAGTATTTGGAACCGCCATCAACCGATACTACAGCTAACACTTTTTTATCACCGCGAAGAGTAGAATAAATAATCATTCGACCATTTGGTGATAAGCTGGGCGACTCATCTAATGTTGTAGACGTTAATACTCTCTGCTCACCTGATTTTATATCAATTGAAGCAATGTTAAATCCGGCACCACCACCATTTTGAGCACTACCTCTATGGACAAAGTAAATTGATTCACCGTCACGACTATACCTTGGGCGAGCATTATAACTTCCAGAGAATGTCAGGCGCCGCGGTGCTAGATCACTTAAAGACATTTGATAAACTTGGGTTTGTCCACCACGATCGCTTGTAAAAACAATTTTCTTACCGTCTGGAGACCAACTGCCTTCGGTATCAATTCGGTAATGATTAGTGAGCCGATCAATTCGACTCGTCGCTAAATCGAAGCGATATAGCTCAGCATTACCATCTTTAGACAGCGTCATTAATAATGAAGCATCATCTGGAGACCACATCGGAGAGTCGTTTAGACCGGTAAAACTGGTAATTTTTCTTTGATGCGAAGAGCCCACATGCTGAATATAAATCGCCGGGCGCCCTGTGTGAAATGAAACATAAGCCAAGTGCTGACCATCATTAGACCATGCAGGTGACAACATTGGCTGATGGCTTTTGAACAAAGTGAACTCACCATCACCATCGGCATCAGCAACCTGTAAACGATATTCTTGTTTATTTTTGGTTAACCGCTTTTGTGTTATATAAGCAATTTTAGTAGAAAAAGCCCCCTGCACACCCATGATTTTTTCATAGACTTTATCGCTAATGTAATGTGCAACCTTTCTTAAACCTTTCTCGCTTGTCGAAACGATTTCACCCGCTAAGCGTGTTTGACTGACTACCTCGATAAGCTCATAGCTAACATCATAGTTAGCTGTGGCTGCATCTTTTTGAACATTGCCGACTAAAACATAACGCTGGTCAAGCATGCGCCAATCACGATAATGTATTTGCGACATAGACTCAGGCAAACTAAGCATTCTACTGACAGGCAACGTTTCAAAGTCACCACTTCTTTGAAGATCATTTGATATGATCAAAGAAACATTCTGAGAAATCGGCAAGCCGGTTTTATTAGAAAAAGGAACAATAGAAATAGGTAATGCACTGTCAGAACTTTTAGTAATCTCTATGGTAAGCTCAGCCAAGCTTGCATTGCTTAGCAATAAAAACATTAATGATAAAAATAATCTATTCATAAACACACATTGGCCTTTTTACAAAAGTACATACTATTTATTCAGCTGTTTGGAAATTTTCATATTAACTCGGGTGAAAAAGACATACTGAATTGCCTAAAATTTTGTTCGAATACTTGGCTATCCTCAGGTACTGGGAAGCGCCTGACACTTTTCACTGCTAGCACGGCAGAGCGATCAAAAGCTGAGTTACCGCTAGACTCAGAAATTTGCACAGATGATAACTCGCCATTTGGTAGCAGAAGAATACGTAACACAACCCTTAAGCCTCTAGACTTAGGTGGTTTTATCCAAAGGTTTTCTATTTTTGACCTGATAAGAAAAGTAAAGCGCTCTTTTTCAGAAAGCTCATATTCTAAAAAAGCCTGTTCTTTTTTAGAACTCTCTTCTGCTAACTGCTCTGCCAGACGGTTTTTTTGCTCACTATTCTGAAGCCTCTCAAGCAGCTTGTTTTCTTGCTCTTTTATTCTCTTTTGTTGCTCTTCAGCGACGCGTTTATCTTCAATCTGCTGCCTTTTCAACGCAGCTTCTTTAAGCTTTTGCTTTTCTTCCCGTTTTTGAAGCATTGCTTTTTCTTTTTTGCGTTTTTCTTTTTCTAGCTTATCTTTCAGATCTTTCTGCTTTTGAAGCTGAAGCTTTTTCTCTTGCGTCTTCTTTTTTTTCTCTGCTGCTTTTTTTAAAGCAGCTTCTTTGGCTTTTTTCTTTTCTAAGGCTTTTTGTCGAAGTAGCGCTTTCCTTTGCGCTTCCTTTTTTTGCTTATTGAGTATTTTCTTTTTTTGAGCTAATTTTTCGGCTGCTTTTTTATCTTGCAAGACTTTGATCTGATCGGCATTCACAACATGGGCGGATATATTTTTCGGTATATATATCGGCTTAATCGTTTCGTGGCTTTGCCAGTTCATAAACAGCAAAGAGAAAAATATCAGATGTAAGAAGATACTAGCAAAAAGTAAGCGTTTTTGAGGTAACGCGTTAAACCATGCAAACACTTTCCTCAAAAAGCGTTGATCCTTCACTTGGCTGTGCTTCTTTTCTGTTTTATTTGATGTAGTCATGGGTCTTCTGTTATTAAGCCTACACCACGCGCACCAGCTCCCTGCAAAACTGACATAAGCGCAACAACGGAGCCATATTCAACGTGCTTATCGCCTCTTACTAAAACGGATGTCTCTGGTTTTTGAACAAGTATGGATGATATTTTTTGAAGAATTTCACTCAAGTCTAAGGGACGTTTTGGGTCTGACGACATATCAAGATAATAAGTGCCATTTGAATCGATTGAGACAATAACAGGTTCATCCTGATTCTCGGCTTGTACAGGGTCCGAATCCAGTAGTGGTAAGTCTACCTTTATGCCTTGAGTGAGCATGGGCGCAGTGACCATAAATATAATTAACAGTACTAACATAACGTCAATATAGGGGACCACGTTAATATCTGACATGGGTTTTCTTTTAGATCTGCTCATATAAATGCCTTAAGCTTTTCTGGGAACTTATTTATCAGTCTTTACTGTTGAATGAATATTGCGATGCAAGATGCTTGAAAATTCATCAGCAAACGTTTCGTAACTTGCATAAAGCGCATCGGCCCTCGATGAAAAACGGTTATAAGAAACGACCGCTGGTATCGCTGCAAATAAACCCATTGCGGTTGCAATCAGCGCCTCGGAAATGCCAGGTGCGACTGTTGCTAATGTTGCCTGTTGCTGCTGAGCCAAACCCAAAAAAGAATTCATAATCCCCCATACCGTGCCAAACAAACCAACATAAGGGCTAGTAGAGCCAACCGTTGCAAGAAAAGATAAGTGCAAGTCAAGTCGTTCACTTTCTCTTGAAAGTGCCACCCGCATCGCGCGCTGAGTCCCCTCCATCACAGCGTCTGCATCAATACTTGATTGCTGCCTGAGACGGTTAAATTCTTTAAAACCAGACTTAAATACTAATTCCAACCCCGAAGACACGTCACTTATGTTTGCTTCTTTATAAAGCTGACTAAGATCCATACCCGACCAGAACCGACCTTCAAAGCTTAGCTGCGCTTTTTTAGCCGCTTTAAAAAATACAGCTCTCTGAAAAATAAAATACCAAGATACGATAGAGGCTAAAACAAGTGACAGCATGACCAACTGAACAACGAAGCTAGCGTCTAAAATAAGACCCAGAATTGAAATTTCTTCTTGCACATTTTTCTCCAAAAAATTATTCGAGCTTAAATAGACATTAGTATAACGATAAAAAGAGCGCTATAACGACGCTAAAAGAGCACTTGGTAAACGCTGCGGTTTCGACGTATTAAAATAAAGACAGGCTATTTTTACGTCTGCCTCAACCAGCACTTCATTTCTTGCGTTCAGTACTCGCTGTTTAAACAATAAGTAGGTTTTTCCTACTTTTATTACCTCAGCTGTCACGGCAATTTTGTCATCCAAGCGTGCTGGTTTCTTATATTGAATAGTTAAACTATGCACAACATAGTTAATATTGTCATCTAGACCGCGGCGTAACTCAAAACCACGCGCTCTGAAATATTCTGTTCGAGCACGTTCGAAAAATTTCAAATAATTAGCATAAAATACAATGCCACCTGCATCAGTATCTTCTATATAAACCCGAATAAATAGTTTATGAGTAGCTTCTATTTTATTTATCAAACTGTAAACCGTCACACTAAGATTTAATTTGAAGGCCCGGCTAAAAGCTTAAGAGCCGATACTCAGCTTTTTGATTCTGGTGCTTTTAAGCCAAAATGTTGCCAAGCTTTCTCTGTTGCTACACGACCTCTGGGTGTTCTACTCAAAAAGCCTTTCTGTATTAAATAAGGCTCTAAAACATCTTCGATGGTTCCGCGCTCTTCACTTATGGCGGCAGCCATACTATCGACACCAACAGGCCCGCCTGAAAAATTATCAATAATAGCAAGTAATAGGCGGCGATCCATCTGGTCGAAACCATATTGGTCAACTTTCAACATATTTAAAGCTTTGTCTGCCATATCTTTAGAGAGCACACCAGAGCCTTTTACCTCTGCATAGTCCCGGACACGCCTTAACAGTCGGTTAGCAATACGAGGTGTTCCTCTAGACCGGCAGGCTATTTCATTAGCACCGTTTTCTTCTATCGTTAAATTTAATAAGTGAGCAGAACGCATAACAATAGAGCTTAAGTCTTGATTGTTGTAAAACTCTAAACGTTGAACAATCCCAAAGCGATCACGCAGTGGTGATGTTAATAAGCCTGCCCTAGTGGTGGCGCCAATCAGTGTAAACGGTGGTAAATCTAATTTGATCGATCTTGCTGCGGGGCCTTCACCAATCATAATATCTAACTGGTAGTCTTCCATAGCGGGATAAAGCACTTCTTCTACACTAGCGTTTAGTCGATGAATTTCATCAATAAATAAAACATCACCTTCTTCAAGATTTGTGAGTAAGGATGCCAGATCACCAGCTTTCTCGAGAACAGGGCCAGAAGTAGACTTTATATTTGAATTTAATTCATTAGATATAATATTGGCCAGCGTGGTTTTACCCAAACCTGGCGGACCAAAAATCAAGACATGATCCAAAGCCTCGCTTCTGTTACGCGCAGCTTCAATAAAAATTTCCATCTGTTCTTTAACAGCAGGCTGACCAACATAATCTTTTAATGTTTTTGGACGTATTGCTCGATCTTGCCAATCTTCATTGGTATTACCAATGGACTTGACGTCTGGAGCCACTAAGCGGTCTGCCTCAATCATTCATTTTTCCGATGCGATACTATTAATATAAAGTATATTAATGAGCAGTTTACAGTGGATGCAGTAAGACGAAAGTTAAAAAAATGTTAGGCATATTTTTAACCACTTAAATTTAACCACTTAAATCATGCTTTTTAAGGCTGCTTTTATGAGGGACTCCAGACTTTGATTATCTTGTTTGGCATTTTTAATGGCTTTAGCTGCATCCTGTGGTCGATAACCTAAGGCAACTAAAGCTGATTCTGCCTCATCATTAATAGAGTTTTCATATGAAATAGCTGTTTGTGCAGATTCGCTGTTCTCACCCTTGTCTAAGTTTTTAACCTTATCTCGCAATTCAATAAGCAATCTTTCAGCGGTCTTTTTACCAATACCAGGAAGTTTAACTAAAGTGGAAACTTCATCATTTAATACGCACCGTGAAAGCGCAGCACTATTTAAACCGGATAAAATGGTAATACCTAGCTTTGGTCCTACCCCGTTGACTTTAATTAATATACGAAACATATCCCTATCTTGCTTATTTAAAAAGCCATAGAGGAGCTGTGCATCTTCACGAACAACAAAGTGAGTAAACAGCTCAGCTCTTTGCCCCTTTTCCGGCAATGAAAATGACGTTGTAATAGGGATTTCTAATTCATAGCAAAGCCCATTAAGGTTAATAAGCACACTATGTGTTGTTTTTTCCTCAATTAAACCAATCATTTTACCTATCATTTTCACTTCCAATACATATTATCTAAGACGACCACGCCGGCTGCTCGATGCACCTGCGACTTTTATGAGCACTTGTTGGGTATGTGCATGGCACAAAGCAATAGCCAAGGCATCTGCCGCATCTGATTGAGGACATGACTCTAAGCCCAGTATATGCATCACCATTTGTTGAACTTGTGTTTTAACAGCGGACCCTTTTCCAACAACGGCTTGCTTAACCTTTCTTGCCGAGTATTCACTGACCGGTAACTCGGCATTACAGGCAGCGACAATTGCAGCCCCTCTGGCTTGGCCTAGCTTTAAGGCTGATGAAGCATTTTTTGCAAGAAAAACCTCTTCTATGGCAAATTCATTTGGCTGAAACTGCTGAATAATCTGCGTTACACCCTGAAAAATAACGTGCAGCCTTGGCGCTAATTCAACCCCATCTAATCTTATGCAGCCGCTGGCCACATAATGTAATTTACCTTTGCTACTGCCTATTACGCCATAACCAGTCGTACGTGAGCCGGGATCAATACCTAGAATAATAGCCAAATCGAGTCCTTATAAATCAAGTAAGTAAACTACGAAGAAAGCTGCGCCAGTATTTCACCTGAAATATCAGCATTTGAATACACATTCTGAACATCATCTAAATCTTCTAAAGCATCAATTAGACGCAATGCCTTTTCTGCCCCATCTAGGTCTAGATCAATAGTTGTTGCAGGTACCATAGTAATTTCAGCGATTTCTGAAGAGAACCCGGATGATGATAGCGCTTCTTTAACATCAATAAAGTTTTCTGGCGCTGTCACTACTTCGATTGATGCATCGTCTTGACTAACGACATCTTCAGCGCCCGCTTCTAATGCGACCTCGAGAATATCATCTTCTTTGACTTGATCAGAAAAGACCAAACTACCCTGCTTATGAAATAAATAAGCGACTGAACCATCGGTGCCTAAATTACCACCAGCCTTATTAAAAGCATGCCTTACTTCAGCGACCGTTCGATTCCTATTATCTGTCATGACTTCAACGAGAACAGCAACACCACCAGGCGCATAACCTTCGTAGGTTAATTCATCATAATGATTACCTTCACCACTACCTGCACCGCGCTGAATTGCTTTATCAATGGTGTCACGCTTCATATTTGAAGCAAGCGCTTTATCGACTGCGGTGCGAAGCCTTGGATTATCTTCAGCCAGTGGGCCACCTTCTTTTGCAGCAACCACTAATTCACGAATTATTTTAGTGAATATTTTTCCTCGTTTTGCGTCCTGAGCGGCTTTTCGATGCCTGATATTAGCCCATTTACTATGGCCAGCCATATCATCACTCCTTTTTATTTTAGAAAGATAATTTTTTTGTTATTTCATAAAATAAAAGCGCTTGAATAATTTCGAAGCGCTTTAAAAATCAGACTCAGTTAGATTTCATTAACTCTTTGCTTCCGTTTGTTTTGCTCTAACCTGAATACTCAATTCGCGTAACTGCTTGGTATCGACTTCGCCAGGCGCTTGGGTCAATACACACATTGCACTTTGAGTTTTAGGGAAAGCAATCACTTCACGAATAGATTGAGCCCCCGTCATTAACATAATCAGACGATCTAAACCAAATGCCAAGCCACCATGCGGCGGGCAACCAAACTTTAAGGCATCGAGTAAGAAGCCAAATTTATTTTGCGCCTCTTCATCATCGATACCTAATAATTGGAAGACAGTTTTTTGCATGTCACCATCATGAATACGCATCGACCCGCCACCTAATTCGGTGCCGTTGAGTACCATATCGTAAGCTCTAGATAAGGCTGCTTCTGGGTTTGCCTTTAATTCGTCTGATGAACATGAAGGCGCTGTAAATGGGTGATGAATAGCCGTTAAACCGCCGCCATCAAGCACCTCAAACATAGGAAAATCAACCACCCACATAGGCGCCCACTCACAAGTATAAAGATTTAAATCTTCACCAATTTTACAACGCAAGGCGCCTAAAGCTTCATTTACAACGTTTTCTTTATCTGCCCCAAAAAAGACAATATCGCCATTTTGAGCTGAGAGTTTTTCCATAATGGCCAAAGCGACATCGGCACCCAAAAATTTAACAATAGGTGACTGCAAACCTTCCGCACCTTTTTCAAGCGCATTAACTTTAATCCAGGCAAGGCCTTTGGCACCATAAATACCAACAAACTTCGTGTACTCGTCAATTTGCTTGCGTGATAGCTGTGCGCCACCACTTACCTTTAATGCAGCAACACGACCTTTCGGGTCTTTCGCTGGGCCAGCGAAGACTTTGAAATCAACACCCGCCATTAAATCAGCAACATCAACAATTTCTAAAGGAATTCGCAGGTCAGGCTTATCACTACCATAACGAGACATGGCTTCTTCGTGAGACATTCTTGGGAACTCAGGCATGTCAACCCCCATCAAGTCCTTGAACATAGCGCGAATAAGTGTCTCCATCATACCCATTAACTGCTCTTCATCTGTAAAAGAGCACTCAACATCTACTTGGGTAAATTCAGGTTGACGATCAGCACGCAAATCTTCATCACGGAAGCACTTGGCAATCTGATAATAACGGTCTACACCCGACACCATTAATAATTGCTTAAATAACTGAGGTGATTGAGGAAGTGCAAAAAAACTGCCCTGATGGGTACGGCTTGGTACTAAATAATCACGCGCGCCCTCTGGGGTTGCTCGCGTCAATATAGGCGTTTCAACATCCATAAAGCTATTATCATGCAAATAGTTTCTGATGTAGTTAGTCACCTTCGAGCGGAAAATTAACTTATTGAGCATCTCTGGGCGACGTAAATCCATAAAGCGATACTTAAGGCGTGTTTCTTCACCGACATCAATATAATTATCCAGTGGGAAAGGCGGCGTCTCTGCCGCATTCAAAATAGTCAGCTCTTTACCAAGAATTTCGATCTGGCCTGTTTGCATATCGGCATTAGCTGTGCCTTCAGGTCTCGCTCTAACTAAACCTTTTATTTGGAGCACATATTCACTACGTACCCGTTCTGCGCTTGCAAAACTTTCTTCGGTATCCGGGTCAAAAACGATTTGAGCCACGCCTTCACGGTCACGCATATCCAAAAAAATGACACCACCATGGTCTCGACGACGATGTACCCAGCCACAAATAGTGACTTCTTGGCCAATATGTTGTTCGTTAACAGCACCACAATAGTGACTACGCATAAAATTATCTCACTTAATTCATTTTCTTGTTTATGTTGTACATAAATGCCGCTTTTTTATAGGCAGCAAATTTATAAGTTTATAAGTTAACTGGCAGGAGAACTGTTTGTTGATTCGCTGCCAGAACTGACTAAATTCTTTTTCTTACCCGTTTTAAAATCAGTTTCATACCAACCTGAGCCAGCCAACCTGAACCCAGCCGCAGAAATGCGTTTGGTAAACGCGTCTTTATGGCATTCAGGGCACGTTTTTAAGGGCTCATCACTCATTTTTTGCAATACATCTTTTTGAAAGCCACATTCTTTACAGCCATATTCATATATAGGCATACATCACCGTTTATCTAAAAAGATAATCTCTAAAATTTCATTTCGGCAAGCACATTAATACAAATATATTGAAGTGCGGCGCATTACATGACTCAGTATTTTGAACGGGCGACAGTATAAACAATTTTTTGAAGAAAATCAGTGTTCCAGAAGGTAAAAAAGCCGCTTCAGAGACTGAAGCGGCTTTCCTTTTTACTTAGCTATATTTACTTAGTATATTTACTTAGCTATAGCTTACTTAACTATAACTGTCGTACTCAGCGTTATCTAAGAGCAAGGTCTTATTTAGCAGAGATAGTCCAGTTAGTAGTTGAGGTAATATCAGTCAAGTAGATTTTACCGATTGATGTACCAGTATCACCAAAGCTCAATGCACCGATATCGATATCGCCTTTGAAGCGCGTATTGATCGC